>Ga0255338_1000166_pt1 | contig 271762 bp, 218 predicted proteins | sample MeOH1_35cm_T4_19_FD_203715 | JGI IMG/M metagenome (GOLD analysis project Ga0255338, IMG submission 203715) | Sandy soil microbial communities from University of British Columbia, Vancouver, Canada - MeOH1_35cm_T4_195 | ecosystem: Engineered > Artificial ecosystem > Sand microcosm >... | reverse complement strand
GCATGTAGTTGAGGCCGCCGCGATACATCAGGTCCACGATGAGCTTCAGCTCGTGCATGCACTCGAAGTAGGCGATCTCGGGCTGGTAGCCCGCGTCGACCAGGGTCTTGAAGCCGGCTTTGACCAGCTCGGCGCAACCGCCGCAGAGAACGGCCTGCTCGCCGAACAGATCGGTCTCGGTCTCCTCGGTGAAGGTGGTCTCGAGCACGCCGGCGCGGGTGCAGCCGATGCCGCGGCCGTAGGACAGCGCGAGCTTCTTGGCGTGGCCCGTGGCGTTCTGCTGGACGGCGACGAGGCCGGGGACGCCGCCGCCCTCCTGGAAGACCTCGCGCACGCGGTGGCCGGGGGACTTCGGGGCGATCATCGCCACGTCGACGTTCTTCGGCGGGACGATGCCCTTGAAGCGGATGTTGAAGCCGTGGGCGAACATCAGCATCTTTCCGGCGGTGAGATACGGGGCGATCTCGGCCTTGTAGAGGCGGGCCTGGACGTGGTCCGGGACGAGCACCATGATGACGTCGGCCCACGCCGAGACCGCGGCGACGGTGCCGACGGTGAGGCCGGCCTTCTTGGCCTTGGCGACGGACTTGCTGGTGGGCGCGAGACCGACGCGCACCTTGACGCCGCTGTCCTGCAGGTTCAGCGCGTGGGCGTGGCCCTGGGAGCCGTAGCCGATGATCGCGACCTTCTTGGCGCGGATGAGCGAGAGATTAGCGTCTTTGTCGTAGTAGATTTTAGCCATGATGATTTAGGGATTAGAGATTTGAGATTTGAGATCTGAGATTGCGAGGCACTAGACGGACATGGAAACACCGGAGGCGTCGGTGTGATGGTCGGCGCCGACATCGGTGCGGACCAGCGGCGGCGCGGCGGACATGAGCTCGTGGCCGCGGGCCATCGCGACGGCGCCGGTGCGCACGATCTCGACGATGCCGTAGGGCTGGAGCACGAGCTCGAACTTGCTGACCTTCTCCGGCGTGCCGGTGACCTCGATGACGAGGGTCGCCTCGTCCACGTCGACGACGCGGGCGCGGAACACCTCCGTGAGCTGCAGCACCTGCGCCCGGGTCTCGGGCGTGACCTTGACCTTCACGAGGCCGAGTTCGCGGAACAGCGAGGGCTTGTGGGTGAGGTCGTCGACGCGGAGGACGTTGACCAGCTTGTAGAGGTTGGCCTCGACGATGCGGGCGCCGGCCTCGGTGGCGTCGACGACGACCGTGAGGCGCGAGACGCCCGGCTGCTCGGTGCGGCCGACCGTGAGCGAGTCGATGTTGAAGTTGCGGCGGCGGAAGAGCGAGGCGACGCGGTTGAGAACGCCGGGCACGTCTTCCACGTAGGCGATGAGCGTATGTTTGGCCATGGGAGGGAGGGGTTAGCGGCGATTGGATTTGGCGGCTTTCGACCCGCGGGACGGGGCGGCGAGGGTCGGTTTCTTGGCCGCCTTTGCGGCTTTGGCGGTTGGCTTGGCCTGGCCGTTGGCGGACGGGCGGACTGGCGCGGGCGGCATCTCCCAGTCCTTGTCGGAACCGGATTCCAGCATCACGTCCTGCTTCGGGCGGCGGATCATCTTGTCGAGGTCGGCGCCTGCGGGGACCATCGGGAACACCGTGTCCTCCTTCTCCACGACGAAGTCGATGACGACCGTGCCCTTGGCGGCCAGGGTCGAGTCGACCGTCGCCTTGACGTCGGAGCGCTTGTTGCAGCGGAGGCCCTTGAGGCGGTAGGCCTCGGCGAGCTTCACGAAATCCGGGCCGGTCATCGGCGTGGCGGCATAGCGCTTGTCGTAGAAGAACTCCTGCCACTGGCGCACCATGCCGAGGAAGGAATTATTGATGATGGCGACGTTGACCTTGATGCCTTCCTGCTCGGCGGTCGCGAGCTCGCAGCTGGTCATCTGGAAGCCGCCGTCGCCGCAGACCACCCACACGTCCTTCTCCGGGCAGGCGAACTTGGCGCCGATGGCCGCGGGGAGCGCGAAGCCCATCGTGCCGAGACCGCCCGAGGTGATGAGCGAGCGGGGCTTGTCGTGGCGGTAATACTGGGCCTCCCACATCTGGTGCTGGCCCACGTCGGTGACGACGATCGTGTCGCGCTTCTGCGTGAGGCGCCAGAGGTCGTTGATGACGTGTGCGGCGTAGAGGTGGCCGTTGTCGGGCAGGCTCTGGATGTCGCGCACGGCGGCATCGCCGCGCATGGCATTGATGGTCGTCCACCAGTCCGCGCGCTCGGCCTTCTTGACCTGCGGGGCGATCACCCCGAGCACCTCGCGGAGGTCGCCGATCAGGGCGATGTCCACCGGGACGTTCTTGTTGATTTCGCTCGGATCGATGTCGACGTGGATTTTCTTCGCGTTGAGCGCGTAGGTCTTGAGGTTGCCGGTGACGCGGTCGTCGAAGCGCATGCCGAGGGCGATGAGCAGGTCGGCCTGCTGGATGGCCTGGTTGACCCACGCCTCGCCGTGCATGCCCATCATGCCGAGGTTGAGCGGGGACGACGCGGGGATCACGCCGATGCCGAGCAGGGTCGTGGTGATCGGGATGCCGGCGGCCTTGGCGAGCTTGAGCACCTCGTCGGTCGTGCCCGACTTGAGGATGCCCTGCCCTGCCAAAATGAGCGGGCGCTTGGCGGAATTGATCAGCTCGGCGGCGCGCTCATACTCCGAGGCCGGGGCATGGTAGCTCGGGCGATAGCCCGGCAGGCGCGGCGCGGCTCCTTCCCAGTCGAACTCCGCCGTCATCTGCTGCGCGTCCTTCGTGATGTCGACGAGCACGGGACCCGGGCGGCCGCTTTTCGCGATATAGAACGCCTCGCGGATGGCGCGGGCGATGTCGCCGGGCTTCGTGACGAGGTAATTGTGCTTGGTGACCGGCAGCGTGACGCCGGTCACGTCGGTCTCCTGGAACGCGTCCGTGCCGATCGCCTTCGAGCCGACCTGGCCGGTGATGCACACGATGGGCGAGGAGTCCATCATCGCGGTGGCGATGCCGGTAACCATGTTGGTCGCGCCGGGGCCGGAGGTGGCGATGGCGACGCCGACCTTGCCGCTGGCGCGGGCATAGCCGTCCGCCATGTGCGTCGCGCCCTGCTCATGGCGCACGAGGACATGGTGGATCTTCGGATACTTGGTCATCGCGTCGTAGGTGGGCAGGATGGCGCCGCCCGGGTAGCCGAACACGACGTCGACGCCTTCCTTCTGCAAACATTCCCAAATGATTTCTGCGCCGGTGAGTTTCATGGTGAGCCTGGTGGTTGAAGTGATGCTAAAGCGGTTGAGATTAAAAGGTGATCGCGCCCTCGGCGGCCGAGGAGACGGTGTTGGCATACTTGGCCATGACGCCGCGCGCGTAGCGCGGGGCCGGGGCTTTCCAGCCGACACGGCGCGCCGCCAGTTCGGCGGCGGACACATCGAGCTGCAGCTTGCGCGTGGCGACATCGATCTCGATCAGGTCGCCCTCCTTGACGAAGGCGATGGTGCCGCCCACGAACGCCTCGGGCGCCACGTGGCCTATCGAGAAGCCGCGTGTCGCGCCGGAGAAGCGGCCGTCCGTCATCAGCGCGACCGTCTCCGCCATGCCGGCGCCGGCGAGCGCGGCGGTGACGCCGAGCATCTCGCGCATGCCCGGGCCGCCCTTCGGCCCCTCGTAGCGGATGACGACGACGTCGCCCGGCTTGATCTTCTGCGCGCCGACCGCGGCCATGGCGTCCTCCTCGCAGTTGAAGACGCGGGCCGGGCCCTTGAAATGCTTGATGGCGCTGCCGGCCACCTTGAGCACGCCGCCTTCCTCGGCGAGGTTGCCCTTGAGGATGACGAGGCCGCCGGTGGGCTTGAAAGGCTTGTCGGTCGGTCGGATGACCTGCTGGCCGGCCGTCTCGGGCGCGGACTTCACGACTTCGCCGATGGTCTGGCCGGTGACGGTCAGGCACTCGCCGTGGAGGTAGCCGCCCTCGAGCAAGCGACGCAAAATGAGCGTGATGCCGCCGGCGTTGTGCATCTCGACCGCGGTGTAAAGCCCGCCGGGCTTGAGCGTGGCGATGGTCGGGGTCTTGGCGCTGATGGTGTCGAATTCGTCGATCTTGAGCGGGAGGTTCATCTCGCGGGCGAGGGCGAGCAGGTGCAGCACGGCGTTGGTCGAGCCGCCCGAGGCGGCGACCGCGGCGATGGCGTTCTCGAACGCCGGGCGCGTCATGATCTGCGAGGGCTTCAGGTCCTGGCGGACGAGTTCCATCACGAGCTCGCCGCAGCGGAACGCGGCCTTCCCCTTGGCCTCGACGGTCGCGGGGATGCCGTTCAGGCCGGCGGGGGAGATGCCGATGGCCTCCATGACGGTCGACATGGTGTTGGCCGTGAACTGGCCGCCGCAGGAGCCGGCGCCGGGGCAGGCGGCGTTCTCGACGCCGAGGAATTCCTTTTGGTCGATCTTGCCGGCGTTGAACGCGCCGACCGCCTCGAACACGTCCTGCACCGTGAGGGCCTTGCCGTGGAGGTTGCCGTGGTCGATCGAGCCGCCGTAAAGCGCCAGGCCGGGGATGTCCAGGCGGGCCAGCGCCATCATGACACCGGGGTTGGTCTTGTCGCAACCGGAGAGGCAGACGAGGCCGTCGAGGCTGTTGCCGCGGGCGACGAGCTCGATGGAGTCGGCGATGAGTTCGCGGCTGATGAGCGAGGTCTTCATGCCTTCGGTGCCCATCGTGATGCCGTCTGAGATGGAGACGGTGTTGAACTCGAGCGGCGTGCCGCCGGCGGCGCGGACACCCGCCTTGACGTGCTCGGCAAGCTCGCGGAGGTGGTAGTTGCAGGGCCCGATCTCGGTCCAGGTGTTGGCGATGCCGATGAGCGGCTTGCTCAGGTCCTCGTCGGTAAACCCGATGGCCTTCATCATGGCGCGTGCGGGGGCCCGGTTCGGGCCGTCTGTGACAATGTGGCTGTGGCGTTTACCGGAGTTCATAAGGGGGTAAAGGTCAGGCCACCTTGCCGGAACAGGTCCGGCAGGGCGAGAAATGGGTTGGGCAAGTCTGTGTCATAGGAATGATGGGTAGATTATTGCGGAAAATAAAAAAGCCGCCCCTTGGTTGGGCGGCTTCCTCTTTTGAGTTTTGTTTCTCTTAGGAGCTAGTGGCTTTTGCGAGCCGCCCATGTGTGTTCGGGTCCGAGGCCAGAAGGGCCAGGACGACGGTAATAAGCGCAACAAGGGCAACGCTGATGTTCATCTGAGAGCCGCGACGCTGGAAAACGCCCCCCAGCCTGTCAACCCCGGATTCTGCATTATGACAATCGCCGACCCGGGCGGGACAAGGACTGACACTGGCGTTATTTCACCCCGGTCACCGGCTGGATCCGGGTGAGCGCCTTGATGCCTTCGGCAAAGGCCGGCCAGGCCGCGGCCAAGGCCGCGCGTTCCCCGAGTTCGAAATCACTCCAGACAAATTCCGGCACCACGACGCACGACAGCAGCGCCCACCGGCCGCCCAGCGCGAGCCGCGTGCCCTGCCAGGTCTGCGCCGGCACGACATCCTGCGCCCGCTCTCCCGCGGCGAAATTCTGCCCGAGCTTCACCCACTCCCCGCCCCCGTCCGGCCGCAGCCGCAGCGACTCCAGGGTATCGCCGGCGTGGAAGCACCAGATCTCGTCCGTCGCCAGCCGGTGCAGCGCGGAGAAACCCTCCGGCGTGATCAGGGAATAGATCATGGACCAGGCGCGCCGGCCGCCGGGCAGGATGGTCGCGGATTCGCCGGTCCGGCGGAAGTAGCCGCCCTCCTGGTCGAGCGGCTCCAGCTTGAACAGCCGCACGACCTCCCATGCCGTCAAACGCCCGGGGTGCAGCAGAGACCCGTCCATGATCCTATTGCACGTCGGACGGGGCCACCACCAGCTTGAGCGACTGGCTCTTCACGCGGATGCCCGCGAGCTTGGCCACGATCTGCTCGACGTGCTCGGTGGCGACGTCGACGTTCGTGTGCTCCTCGTGGATGTCGATCGCGCCGACCACGTTGGCCGGCAGGCGGGTGACGCCGGCGATCTTGCCGACGAGGTCGGCGGGCGTGACGAGATGCTGGCGGCCGACGTTGAACACGACGGTGGTGAAGCCCGGCTCGCGCCCCGTGCGCGGCTTGCGCTCGAAGCCGCCGCGTTTCAGGGCGGCGAATTTGTCGCCGGTGGGTTTATCAGGGGTGGAACCTGTCCTCCGGACAGGTTCTAAGCGCGTCGGGACGACGCGCTCCACCTCAGGCGCGGGCGCCTTGGCCAAGAACGGAGCCGTCGTGATGCCCGGATCGCGCGGCGGCGCGACCGGTGGCGGGGCCGCGGGGCGCGGCGCCTCGTTGGCCGCGATCCGCTCCGCCTTGGGCTTGGTCTTCACGGGCGGCGGCGCCTTCGCCGGCTCCGCGTTCTGGTTCTGCAAAATGTGGATCAGCGCCGAGGCGATGTCGGTGCTGGTGTAGCCCTGCTCGATGAGCCGGTCAAACATCTGGTCGTGCGACCGGAACTTCTTTTCCTCAAGCGTGGCGCGCAGCTTCTCGAAAAACACGTTCCCGCGGGCCTCCTCGACCTCGTCCATCGACGGCACGCGCTCGCGCCGGATGTTCAGCCGGCCGTAGTGCACCATGTTCTGCATCTTGTAGAGCTCGCGCCCCGCCACGAAGGTGAAGGCCATGCCCTTCTTGCCGGCCCGGCCGGTGCGGCCGATGCGGTGCGTGTAATCCTCCGCGTCGTTCGGCAGGTCGAAGTTGAACACCACCTCGAGGTCGTCCACGTCGAGCCCGCGCGCCGCGACGTCGGTCGCGATCAAAAACTCGAAGCCGCGCCGGCGGAACTTGTCCATCACGCGCGTGCGCGTGGCCTGCGTGATGTCGCCGTGCAGCCGGTCGACGGAATAGCCGCGGGCGTGCAGGTGCTCGTCGAGCTCGTCGACCATGATCTTGGTGCTGCAAAAGATGATGCCGAAGCGGAAGTCGTGCAGGTCGATCAGCCGCGTGAGCAGCTCGATCTTCGAGCGGCGGTCCACCTCGAAATAGATCTGCTCCACCTGCGGGGCGTTCTGCGCGTGGGCCTCGATGCGCACCCACACCGGGTCGCGGGTGTAATGCTTGATCAGGTCCTGGATGGCGCGGGGCATCGTCGCCGAGAAGAACAGGCACTGTCGCTGCTCGGGCACGGACTTGAGGATGTGCTCGATGTCGTCGCGGAAACCCATGTCGAGCATCCGGTCGGCCTCGTCGAGGATGACGACCTTCAGCGCGTCGAGCTTGAGCGAGCCGCGGGCCATGTGGTCCATCACGCGGCCGGGCGTGCCGATGACGACCTGCGCGCCGGCGTCGAGGGCGCGGAACTGCCGCTCGTAGCTCTGGCCGCCGTAGATCGGCACCTCCATCAGGCCCTTCTTGAAGAACGCCAGCTTGCCGAACTCCTCGGACACCTGCACCGCCAGCTCGCGCGTCGGGCAGAGCACCAGCACCTGCACCTTGCGCAGGCGCACGTCGACCTTCTCGATGGCCGGGATGGCGAAGGCCGCGGTCTTGCCCGAGCCGGTGGCGGACTGGCCGACCACGTCCTTGCCCGCCATGCCATGCGGAATGACGGCGGTTTGGATGGGCGAAGCTTCTTCGAAACCCATCTTGTCGACAGCCTTGAGAATCTCGGGTGACAGGCCGAGTTCGGCGAACGGACGTTTTTCCATGCCCCTAGGATGAAACCGTCCGAAGGAAATATGGAGCTTATTCCTTCATCAGAGGCATGGATCAAGTCCCCGCGAATCACACGAATACACGCGAATCGGGGAAAAACACCCATCCGGGCCAATAATCTCCCTGTTTCGGACGAATCGCGTGGCAATCACCCTTCGCTCCTATTCGCGTGAATTCGCGTGATTCGCGGGCCACCGGTCTTTCTTCCGTCTCCGCGGCTTTTGCCTCGCCTTACCCGGGGAATCCCGGGCTAATCACTCCTTATGCCATTCTCCAAGCTCGGGCTGACGCCCGCCCTGCTCAACGGTGTCAAGGCCATGGGCTACGTTGACCCGACGCCCATCCAGTTGCGCGCCATCCCGGTCGTCCTCGGTGGCGGCGACCTCATCGGTTCGGCGCAGACCGGCACGGGCAAGACCGCCGCGTTCGCCCTCCCCGTTCTCGCCCGCCTCGGCAAGCACGAGGCCCGCGGCCCGCGCGTGCTCGTCCTGGAGCCCACCCGCGAGCTCGCCGCGCAGGTCGAGACCGCCTTCCGCGACTTCGGCCGATTCACCGATCTCCGCGCCACCGTCGTCCACGGCGGCGTCGGCTACGGCCGCCAACGCAGCGAGATCCAAGCCGGCACCGACATCGTCATCGCCACGCCGGGCCGCCTCATGGACTTCCTCGGCGAGAAAACCCTCCGCCTAGACAACCTCAAGATCCTCATCCTCGACGAGGTCGACCGCATGCTGGACATGGGCTTCGTCAAGGACGTGAAGAAGATCATCGGCATGTGCCCGCGCGAGCGCCAGACGCTGTTCTTCTCCGCCACCGTGCCGCCGGAGATCGAGGACGTCGCCCGGTTCGCCCTGCGCAACCCGACGCGGATCGAGATCGGCGTCGCCCGCACCGTCAACCAGTCCGTCAGCCACGCTTTCTATCCGGTCTCCCAGCTGAAGAAGTTCGACCTGCTCGTCGCGCTGCTGGAGAAGACCGACTTTCACAGCTGCCTGATCTTCTCCCGCACCAAGCACGGCGCCGACAAGATCGCACGCAAACTCAAGCACGCCAACCACTCCGTCGCCGTCCTGCACGCCAACCGCTCGCAGTCGCAGCGCGTCGAGGCGCTCGAGGGCTTCAAGTCCGGCAAATACGAGGTGATGGTCGCCACCGACATCGCCGCCCGCGGCATCGACGTCGCCGGCGTCTCGCATGTCATCAATTACGACATCCCGGCCAACCCCGAGGACTACGTCCATCGCATCGGCCGCACTGGTCGCGCCGCGGCGGTCGGCGACGCCTTCACGCTCACCACACCCGAGCAGGCCGGCGAGATCCGCAACATCGAGCGCTTCATCGGCCAGAAGGTGCCGCAGATGAAGCTCGAGGGTTTCAACTATTCCGCGCCGCCGAGCATCGGCGCCGCCGCCCCGCAGCGCTACGTCGATCCGCGCCGCGCCCAGCAGCAACAGCGTGCCCATCAGGGCCACGGCGGCGGCCAGCCCCGCCACCCGCAGTCCCATTCGCCGCAGCAACCCGCCTCGGGCCAAGGACAACACACCCCGGGCCAGGGTCCTGCGTCGCGCGCTGCCCAGCCAGGCCAGGGTTTTGGGCACGGCAACCAGCCGCCTCCACGCAAGTTCGGCGGCCTCTCCCGCGGCAGCTGGACGCGCCGCTGAGCCTCAACGCACCTGCAGCGTGTCGGCCTCGTAGGCGAGGTCGAGAGACGGGATGACGACGGCCTTGCGGCCGCCTTCCTTGCGGACCTTGCCGGCAACCCAGGCTTCGTGTCCGGCAGCCTTGGCGGCCGCGAGCGTCGCCTCGACGGCGGACGGTGACACGAAGGCGGCGAACCCGACACCCATGTTGAACGTGGCGTAAGCCTCGCGCAGGGAGATCGGGCCGACTTCCATCAGAAACTTGAACAACGCCGGAATCTCGCGCGGCTCGGTGATTTCGTAGACAAACGGCTCCTCCAGCCGCATGAGCTTGCGCCAGCCGTGGCCGGTGACGTGCGCCACATAATTGAGTTTCACGCCGGTCTGTTGGCAGCGGACGACGAAATCCACATAGATGGCCGATCCCGCGAGCAGCGCCTCGCCATAGGTGCGGGCGTCGCCGTGGCCGATGAGCGTCGCGTAGCCGAGCGGGAGATTATCCGCGATGAGCCGGCAGAGGCTGAGGCCGTTGGTCTGCACTCCCGTCGAGGCAAGGAAGATGATGACGTCGCCGTCCTGCACGTCGCCCGTGATGCGCTGGGATTTCGGCTCGATTTTGCCCACGGCCGACCCGGCGAGCACGATGGTCGCGGGATCGACGAGGCCCTTGAGCGTGGGGGTCTCACCCCCGCCCCAGACCGCGCCGGCGCGCCGGCAACCCTCGGCCCAGCCGTCTACGAGCGCCTGCATCCGCACGGCATCGGAGAACCAGCCGGAGTCGCCCACAGCCGCGTGCATGGCGACCGAGATGGGCCGCGCGCCGCAGGTCACGAGGTCGTTGACGATCGTGGCGACGGTATCGATGGCGATCTCGTCGTAGAAACACCGGCCGGTCTGCGCGTAGACGGCGTCGGCCACAAGGTTCTTGGTGCCGAGGCCCTCCTCGACGTGGGCGAGATAGTGGTCCGCCGCCTCCATGAGGTAGCAGCTTTCGCCGCGAGTCGACGCCGGCTCGGCGTAGCCGTGGGCCTTCAGCTCGCCGGCGGTCGTGCGCGCCGCGCGCTGGCAGGCGCGCTTGAACGCATCGAGCTGGTCGTAACGGACGCCGGAACTTTCGTAGGAGAGACTCATGGATGATTAACCAATCAGTAGCTTCTCCCCTCGTGCTTCTCGAAGTAGTTCACGAAGGCCTGGTTCACGACGCGGTAGCCGCCGGGCGTGGGATACCTGCCGGTGAAATACCAGTCGCCGGTGTGGTTGGGCAGCGCCTTGTGCAGGTTCTCGATGGATTGGAAGATGATCTCGATCTCCCCGTTCCAACCGTTGGGTTTCGGCGAGACCAGCTGCGTGATCTTGGCGGAGATCTCGTCGGCCGTGAACGGCTCGTAGATTTTCCGCACGTGGTTGACCGGCTCGGGACTCGGCTTGAGCAACTCGGCCCGGCAGAGATTGTAGACTTCGGCGATGACGCCGACCTGCCCGCGCTCCTTGAGCAGCGTGATGGCGGCCTCGAAAGCGATGAACTTGCCGATCTCCGACATGTCGATGCCGTAGCAGTCCGGATAGCGGATCTGCGGCGCCGTCGAGGCGACGATGATCTTCACCGGGTTCAGCCGCTTCAGGATGCGCAGGATCGAACGGCGGAGCGTGGTGCCGCGCACGATGGAGTCGTCCACGCACACGAGGCTGTCTCCCGGTTCGATCACCCCGTAGGTCACGTCGTAGACGTGCGAGGCGAGGTTGTTGCGGGATTTTTCCTGACTGATGAAGGTGCGGAGCTTGACGTCCTTGGTGACGATCTTCTCGGCACGCGGCCAGTTGTTGAGGATCAGGTCGTCCACCAGCGCCTCGGTGATCGTCCCGGCCTTGGCGGCGTCGAGGAGGGTTTGCTTCACCTCGGCACGGCGGCGGAAGCGCAGCTGGCTGGTCAAGCCGAAGAAGGCGACCTCGGCGGTGTTGGGGATGAAGCTGAAGACGGTCTTCGCCAGGTTGCCGTCGATGGACCGCCAGATCTGGTCGGCCAGGCCGGCACCGAGGGCCTTGCGTTCGCGGTAGATGTCGGCGTCGTTGCCGCGGGAGAAGTAGATGCGCTCGAACGTGCACTGGGTCTTCGGCAGCGCGGGCTTGATGCGCTCGGTGGTGACCTTGCCTGATTTCTTCATCACCACGGCGCAACCGGGCTCGACCTCGCTGACGTCGGTCGCCTCGAGGTCGAACACCGTGCAGAGCGGCGCGCGCTCGGAGGCGAAGGCCACGACCTCGTCGTTCTCGAACCAGTGACAGGGGCGGATGCCCGACGGATCGCGCGCCACGAAGGCGTCGCCGTTGCCCAGCACGCCGGCGAGGGCGTAGCCGCCGTCCCAGTTGGCCGAGGCGGTGCGGAGCACGCGGCCCGGGTCGATCTCCTCGTTGATGCGGCGGGAAATCTCCGCCCCCGGCAGGTTCTGGTTCCGCAGCGCGCGGTAGATATCCTCGTGCTCGTCATCGAGACAGAACCCGATGCGCTCGAGAATCGCCTGCGTGTCCGTGGCGAAGATGGGGTGCTGGCCGATCGCGATGAGGCTGTCGTTCAGCTCCGCGGTGTTGGTCAGGTTGAAATTGCCCGCGAGCATCAGGTTGCGGGTCGGCCACGAACTGCGGCGGAAGAACGGGTGGCAGGCGCTGAGGTTGTAGCCGCCGGAGGTGCCGTAGCGCAGGTGGCCGAGGTAGAGCTCGCCGCAGAAATCGAAATTCTTCTTCACCGTGTCCGTGAACTCCGGATGGACCTGCCCCTCCTCGACCAGGGCGTTGTAGCGCGCGAGCAGGGCCTGGAAGATCTTGTCGAGGGGGTTGGTCTCGACGTTGCGCTCGCGGAACATGTAGGGCTCGCCGGCGGGCACGTCGAACTTCACGCAGGCCACGCCCGCGCCGTCCTGGCCGCGGTTGTGCTGCTTCTCCATCAGCAGGAACAGCTGGTGGAAGCCCCAGAGCGGCGTCCCGTATTTCTCCTGATAGTAGGCCAGCGGCTTCTTCAGGCGCACCAAGGCGATACCGCATTCATGGCTGATGAATTCGCTCATGAGGTCTTTCCTCCTCCAGCCACACTGCGCCCTTCCGGTTTATTTTTGCGGGGCGATGGCTGGATGTGTCTCGTCACGGCATTAAAGACGTTCATTCCGCCGACCGTCCGGCTTTCGTCAACGGCTTTCTCCGCTTTACCTGAGTCCCAAGGCATTATTGCCACAAAAAGTCACAAAAATCCGGCGGCGAAACAGGCTCTCAAGGCGCCTATAGGCGCCCGGAAGTCAATCGACCGCAGGACAGAACCATTTTTGTGCCTTTTTGTGGCCCAACTCCGGCGCAGCCCGCTTGACGCGCCGGGGTTGTTTGTGAGTATGCCGTTTTTCCCACCATGCTGACGCTCCGCGGCTCTCCTGCCCTCTCGAACTTCCGCCTCGAAAAGTTGCGCCAGGACCTCTCCGCCGCGGGCCTGCCCATCCGGGCCGTCGCCGCTGAATTCGTCCATGTGGTCGACCTCACTGCGGACCTGACCGCCGCCGAGCAGAACGTGCTCGCGCAGTTGCTCACCTACGGCCCGAGCCGTGCCGGCGTCAGCGTGACCGGCCTGGTCCAGGTCGTGGCCCCCCGCCCGGGCACCATCTCCCCGTGGTCCTCCAAGGCCACCGACATCGCCCACATCTGCGGGTTGACGAAGATCAACCGCATCGAACGGGTCATCGCCTACACCATCGATGTCGGTGTGTCCGTCCCGCCCTTCCCTTTCACCAATCTTGAGCCGGCACAGCTCCAGGCTCTGCGGTCGAGGCTCCACGACCGGATGACCCAGGCCGTCTTCGGCGACCTCGCCGCGTGCAAGACGCTGTTCAGCCACGAGGAGCCCCGCCCGATGGCCAGCGTGCCGGTGCTGGCCGCCGGCCGCGCCGCGCTGGTCACGGCCAACAAATACCTCGGACTGGCCCTGGCCGAGGACGAGATCGACTACCTCGTCAAGGCCTTCACCTCCCTCGGCCGTGATCCCCACGACATCGAGCTGATGATGTTCGCGCAGGCCAACTCCGAGCATTGCCGCCACAAGATCTTCAACGCCACCTGGGAGATCGACGGCGTGGCGCTGGACAAGTCGCTGTTCCAGATGATCCGGAACACCTACCAGCTCCACAGCACCGGCATCCTCTCCGCCTACAAGGACAACGCCGCCGTCCTCACCGGCACCCGCGGCGGCCGCTTTTTCGCCGACCCGGTCACCCACGAATACGCCGCGCACGAAGAGGACATCCACCTGCTCTGCAAGGTCGAGACGCACAACCACCCCACCGCCATCTCGCCCTATCCCGGCGCGGCCACGGGCTCCGGCGGCGAGATCCGCGACGAGGGCGCCACCGGCCGCGGCTCGAAGCCCAAGGCCGGTCTCACCGGCTTCACCGTCTCGAACCTCAAGCTCCCCGGCGCGGTCCAGCCCTGGGAAAAGGACCACGGCAAACCCGGCCGCATCGTCTCCGCCCTCGACATCATGATCGAGGGCCCGCTCGGCGGCGCCGCCTTCAATAACGAGTTCGGCCGCCCCGCGATCAACGGCTACTTCCGCACCTTTGAGCAGGAAGTTCCCTCAGCCGTAGGGGCGTCGCTTGCCGACGCCCGCGGGCGCCCGCAAGGTGCGCCTCTACAAAAAACCGCCTCATCAGCCGCCACCGAACTCCGTGGCTACCACAAGCCCATCATGCTCGCCGGCGGCCTGGGCAACATCCGCGCCGAGCACGTCCAGAAGGGCGTCATCCATCCCGGCGACCAGCTCATCGTCCTCGGCGGACCGGCCATGCTCATCGGCCTCGGCGGCGGCGCGGCCAGCTCCCTCGGCAGCGGCGCCGGCAGCGAGGATTTGGATTTCGCCAGCGTGCAGCGTGACAACGCCGAGATGGAACGCCGCTGCCAGGAGGTCATCGACGGTTGCTGGGCCCTCGGCGCGGACAACCCCATCTCCTTCATCCATGACGTCGGCGCCGGCGGCGTTTCCAACGCCCTGCCCGAGCTCGTCAACGACGCCGGCCTCGGCGGCAAGTTCGACCTCCGCAAGCTCCCCAACGACGAGCGCGGCATGTCTCCGCTCGAGATCTGGTGCAACGAGTCGCAGGAACGCTACGTCCTCGCCGTCCCGGCCGCCCGCCTCGCCACCTTCCGGCAGCTCTGCGAGCGCGAGCGCTGCCCCTTCGCCGTCGTCGGCGAGGCCACGGCGGAGAAGAAACTCGTCGTCGAAGATCCGCATTTCAAAAACACGCCGATCGACCTGCCCCTCGAGGTCCTGCTCGGCAAGCCGCCGCGCATGCACCGCAAGGACGCGTCGCTGACGCGCCCCTTTCACCGGCTCGACCTCCGCGGCGTCACGCTGCTCGAAGCCGCCAAGCGCGTCCTCTCCCACCCGACCGTCGCGGACAAAACCTTCCTCATCACCATCGGCGACCGCTGCGTGACCGGCCTCATCTGCCGCGACCAGATGGTCGGCCCGTGGCAGGTGCCCGTGGCCGACTGCGCCGTCACCGCCGCCACCTTCGACGTCCACACCGGCGAAGCCATGGCCATGGGTGAGCGCACCCCCGTCGCGGTCAACAACGCCGCGGCCTCCGCCCGCCTCGCCGTCGGCGAGGCCCTCACCAATCTCGCCGCCGCGCAGATCGGCGACCTCGGCAAGGTCAACCTTTCCGCCAACTGGATGGCCGCGCCCGCACTCGCCGGCGACGGCGCCGACCTCTACGCCGCCGTGCAGGCCGTGGGCATGGAACTCTGCCCCGCCCTCGGCATCACCATCCCCGTCGGCAAGGATTCCATGAGCATGAGCACCGTCTGGAAGGACGGTGACACCGAGAAGCGCATGACCGCGCCGGTCTCGCTCATCGTCTCGGCCTTCGCGTCCGTCGCCGACATCCGCCTCTCGCTCACGCCGCAGCTGCAATACGACCAGCCTGTAGGGACGTCCCTACAAGAAATTGGTGACACGGTTTTGTTGCTCATCGACCTCGGCCGCGGGCAGAACCGCCTCGGCGGCTCCATCCTCGCGCAGGTTGTCTCCCAGATGGGCGAGGCCACGCCCGACGTCGAGAATCCCGCCACCCTCAAGGGCTTTTGGAACGCCATCCAGCAGCTTGGCCGCGAGAAGAAAATCCTCGCCTACCACGACCGCTCCGACGGCGGCCTGTTCGCCACCGTGGTCGAGATGGCCTTCGCCGGGCACACCGGCGTGGATTTCGAGATCCCCCATCTCCACGATCCCTTCGCCGCCCTCTTCAACGAGGAGCTCGGCGCGGTCATCCAGGTGCGCGAGTCGGACCTCGACGACGTCTACCTCGCGCTGCGGCAGCACGGACTCAAGGCCTGCGTCTCGCGCCTCGGCACGCTCAACCCGCACTACGCGCTGCGCATCACGCAGTCGGGCAAGGAACTCTTCAACGAGAACCTCAACACCCTCCGCGCCCTCTGGTCCGACGTCACCCGCCGCATCCAGACGATGCGCGACAACCCCAAGTGCGCCGAGTCGGAATTCCAGCTGAAGCTCGACCGCGCCGACCCGGGCGTCCGGCCGGTGCTGACCTTTAAGATGCCAACTTGGCTGCAACAGCCGGCCGGGAAGGAACAAGTGCCAAGTAACAAGTCGCAAGAACGCGGTTCCCCTCTTGTTACTTCCCACTTGTCACTTATCACTTCGAAAAATCGCCCTGCAGTGGCGATTTTGAGGGAGCAGGGCGTCAACAGCCAGGTCGAGATGGGCCACGCGTTCACCCGCGCCGGGTTCAAGGCCGTGGACGTCCACATGACCGACATCCTCAGCGGCCGCGTCTCGTTGAAAGATTTCCGCGGCCTCGCGGCCTGCGGCGGCTTCAGCTACGGCGACGTGCTCGGCGCCGGCGAGGGTTGGGCGAAGAGCGTGCTTTTCCACGAAAAGACCCGCGACGAGTTCCAAGCCTTCTTCGCCCGCGAGGACGCCTTCGCGCTCGGCGTGTGCAACGGCTGCCAGATGATGAGCAACCTGAAGTCCATCATCCCCGGCGCCGGCCTCTGGCCCCGCTTTGTGCAGAACCAGAGCGAACGCTACGAAGGCCGCTTTGTCTCCGTAGCGATCGAGGAAAGCCCCAGCGTGCTCTTCAAGGGCATGGCCGGCTCGGTCATCCCGATCGTCACCGCCCACGGCGAAGGCTACGCCGAATTCGCCGATTACGACGCCATGAAAGCCATGAGCACCTCGGGCCTCGTCGCCGGCCGCTACGTGGACAACCACCACCGCATCACCGAGCAATATCCGCTCAACCCCAACGGCTCCCCCCTCGGCATGACGGCCCTCACGACAACCACCGGCCGCGTGACGATCATGATGCCCCACCCCGAGCGCGTGCACCGCACCGTCGCCCTCAGCTGGCACCCCCCCGAGTGGGGCGAGGACAGCCCTTGGATGAAGCTCTTTTATAATGCCCGGGAATGGGTCGGTTAGCCGCGTGGCGAAGCCTTTACGCGGGATGAAGCTTTTCTAAAACGCCCGCGAGTGGATGGGCTGACCGCGTAGCGAAGCCTTGGCGCGGTTCTACGATGCACGTGAGCAGACAGATCACGTCTTCGCTTGTAGGAGGAACTTTATGCCCGACATCACGCGTCGCTGATATCCCATCGGGCATGAAGCCCCTCCCCAGTCAAGCTACGGAAAAACCACGGCTTGAATTAGACGCCGTGGCCCAGACTGACCGCGTGGCGAAGCCTTTGCGGGGGGGCGCTTCACCCGCAGTTTTGTCGGCGTGTTAGATCGGGAAGGTCTCGCCCCTCCTTCAACGCACCACGGGCCGGATGGTTTCCGAAAAGAATTTCGGACCCGCCGCGAAACCAAACGCACCCGGCTGCGTTAAGGCAGGAAACCCATTCCCATTCCATGAAAAGCCAAAATCCGTCCCGTCTCCTCTCCCTCTTCGCCGCGGCGCTCGTCGTCACCGGCCTGCTGACACCCGCCACCGGCTTCGCCCGCAGCCGTTCGACCACCGTTCATGGTGTCCGTGGCGGCACCTATCAGCGGCAGGTCAACCGCACCCCGGGAAATTTCTCCCAAACCACCTCGGTCACCAATGCCGCAGGCCAGACGGCCTCGCGCTCGCTGTCCGCCCAGGCGGATCGCGCCTCCGGTAGTCTGACGACCTCCGCCTCCACCACGCTCGCCGACGGTCGCACCGCCAGCCGCAGTTTCGACAGCCACAAGACCGACAACGGCCGCACCACCACAGCCACCGCCGTCGGACCGAACGGCAAGACCGCCTCCTACAATTCCACCTCGACCAAGACCGATACCGGTTACACCCGCCAGGCCACCGCCACCGGACCAAACGGCGCCACCGGCTCGAAACAGGTGACCGTTTCCACCCAGGACGGTGTCACCACCCGGACCGTCATCAAGGCCTCAACTCCGCCGCAATCCTGAGCACCGTCGCACCGACTGCACCCTCGCCTTTCCCGTTCGCCGGGACACAGTGGGGGCGAATCCTTCCGCCCTGTTTGAACACGGGACCGCAACATGCTTCCACCGGTTCAGCCCGCACCTCGGACGCTCCGGGTGAGGTCGGCGCCGTGTCCGATCCGGACGCGGAGTGCGCCGCCCGCGCCGGCCGGGGCGACCGCGCCGCGATGGAAATCCTCGTGCGACGCCATCAGGACGCCGTGGCCCGGTTGCTCTGGCGTTTCGTCCGGACCAAGAGCGACCTCGACGACCTCATGCAGGAGACCTTCCTCCGCATGGTCCGAGGCCTGCCCGACTGGCGAGGCCAGCAACCCTTCGTCCACTGGCTCCTCCGCATCGCCACGAACACCGGCCGCGACTATTTCCGCCGGCAGACCGTCCGCCGCCGCTGGCTGGCCGAACCGCGCACCGGCGAGGCGGACGTCCCGCCTGAGGCAATCGACCCCGCGGCGGATCCCGCGGCGCGCGCCGCCGCCAACGAAGTGAAAGCTCTCCTCGCCCAGCTCTCGCCTGATGACCGCACTCTCCTCACCCTGCACCACCTCGAAGGCTGGGGACTGATGCAGATCGCCGACCAGTTCGGCTGGACCCTCACCGCCACGAAAGTCCGCGCCTGGCGCGCTCGCCGTCAGCTCCGCTCCCTCTTGCACACCCGCGAACACCCATGAAAACACCCCGTCCCGATCCTGACGCCCGTTGGGAAACCCTGCTTCGGCAGGCCCGCGCCGACGTCGCTCCGCCGACCGATCTGACCGCCCTGTTGCGCGTAGTCCGCACGGCCGAACTCCCGGGCCGCCCCGGCTGGATGAGCGACTTCACCGCCCTCTTTGCTCCCCGCGGCGCGCTCCCCGCCTGCCTCGGTGGCGCGAGCGCTTTGGCGTTATTCGCCTTCTGGCAGATCTGGAGCTTCTGGCAGGCTCTCCCTTGGGCGCAACTGCTGGCGATCACGACCGGAGGTGCTCCATGAATGCCGCTCCCCGCTGGCGCGGCTGGCTCGTGGCCGCTGCGATCTTCGTGCTCGGCCTTGCCGTCGGCGCCGCCGGCACCGTGGTGATCGGCATCCGTATGTTCCGCCAGTCGATACAGAACCCCGCCGACGGACGCGGCCCCGCCGACCGCGCCGCGGCGCGCATCGGCGCCGACCTGACCGAGACGCTTCAGCTAACGCCAGAACAAGCCAACCAGGTGCAGCAGATCCTCAATGAATCCGCCGCCAACCTGAAGGCCATACGTGTGCGCGCGGGCCTCCAAGCCGCGGCCGAACTTCGCGATTCCAGCGGCCGGCTCCTCGCCACGCTACCCCCGGAGAAACACGCGGAATTCCATCGCATCATCAGCCGCCGTTTCGAGCGCCTCGGCCTGCAACCTCCTCTCCCGCCCGCCACACCGCCCTGATCCGGCACAGATCAAGCAACCCACCAGGCTGGGGATCCGTCCAAACGATCCTCTCGCTCCAGTGGTGGTTTTATGGACGCCTGAGCTCCCGCGAGACCGTTGTCCGTATTATCTCACCGCGCCTCCGGGCGATTCTTCGATAATCATGAGGGAAGAGCGTGACTGGCGAAGTATTGGGCTCCCCTCGCAGAAGCAGTCAAAATATCCGGCGACCTCGGCCGGCCGGAGGTGTCGATAGGCTTACCATGAGCAATCCCTTCACCCATCAGCATGACGGCGGCCGCGGGGCCGAACATCCCCCGCACGGTCCCCGCTGGAAGCGGATGCATCACAGCCCGTTCTTCTGGGTGGCGGCCGTCAGCCTCCTGGCGGTCATGATCGTCTACGTCATGACCAGCAACCTGTCGGTCTGGCCCGGTCAGGAACCGCAGCCGGCCGTCCCGGCGCTCGCACCCTGAGGCGGAATCAAAGAGTTGCCCGCGAATAACGCAATCGACGCGAATCAAAAAAGCTTCCTGATATTCCTGTTACGCAGTCCCTGAACGGGGTGGGCCACCAAACCGAAGATATCGGCGGAAACCCATCGGAAATTCGCGTCGATTCGCGTTATTCGCGGGAAGTCTTCCGGATGGCTGAGCCTTGAGACCCGGCCTCACTTAACTACCGGCATATTCACGGAGCCGCCGCTGATGATGCCGAAACCGTAGAGCAGCCACAGGATGACCACGACCACGACGACGATGTTGAGGATCTTTTTGATCGTCCCCTGCATCGGGATGTAGGTGTTGATCAACCAGAGAGCCACGCCGACCACGATCAGGGTAAGGACAACATTGAGTAAGGGCATCCTCCGAGGATAGCCGGTGCAGCCGAAGCCGGGTATGGGGTCAAACCCGCCTCCCGAAGAGCATTTCCGCGCCCGCATGTCACATTCCGGCCGGCCATCTCGTCCAAGGAAGTGAGCCCATCCGGGCCATTCCAACATGAAACCTCGCTTCAACCACTACCAAGCCGCGCCCGACGCCATCCAAGCCCAGCTCGCCCTGTCCCAATACGTGGACCAGTGCGGTCTCGAACCTTCCCTCCGGGAGCTCGTCAAGATCCGCGCGTCCCAGCTCAACGGCTGCGCCTACTGCCTCGAAATGCACACCCGGGAGGCCCGCGCCGCCGGCGAGACCGAGCCGCGCCTCCACCTGCTGGCCGCCTGGGCCGAGTCTCCCCTCTACACGGAACGGGAACGCGCCGCCCTCGCCTGGACCGAGGCCGTCACCCTCGTCGCCACCTCGCGCGTGCCCGACGATGTCTACGCAACCGCCCGCGCCCAGTTCACCGAGAACGAACTCGTGAAGCTCACGCTCGCCATCGGTGTCATCAACACCTGGAACCGCTTCGCCGTCAGCTTCCGTGCGGTCCACCCGCTGCCCAAGGCGGGTTGACCCCGGCGCAAAGATCGCTTCCTTCCGCCGTCGTCCGTCCCGTCTCCCCATGGTCCAAGCCAGCATCCCGTCCGCCCGCGCGGCGGATTTCGAGCCGCACCGCCGGCATCTCCTCGCCGTGGCCTACCGCTTCCTCGGCTCCGTGGCCGACGCGGAGGACATCGTGCAGGAGACCTGGGTGCGCTGGGCCGCGGCGGAGGCGGACGCCGTGGCCGAGCCGCGCGCCTATCTCACGCGCGTCGCCGCCCGGCTTTGCCTCGACCAGTTGAAGTCGGCCCGCGTCCGCCGCGAGCGCTACGTCGGACCCTGGCTGCCCGAACCCGTCGTCGAGGCCGCCGGCTACACCACCGCCGCGACCGGCGGGCGCACCGACGACATCTCCGTCGCGCTCATGCTCGCGCTCGAGCGGCTCACTCCGCTGGAGCGCGCGGCGTTCGTCCTCCACGATGCCTTCGGGCAAAGCTTTGAAGAAGTGGCCGCCGCGCTCGACCGCACGCCGACCACGTGCCGGCAACTCGCCGCCCGCGCGCGTCAGCACCTGCGTGAAGCCCGGCCGCGCTTCACCGTGCCGCCCGGCGAAGGGGAACGTCTCGTCGAAGCGTTCCTGCGGGCCACGCAGTCCGGCGACCTGGCCGGACTCACCCGCCTGCTCGCCACCGACGCGGTGCTGCATTCCGACAGCGGCGGCAAGGTCCGTGCCGCCCGCCGCCAGATCCTCGGCGCGGAGCGCATCGCCCGGCTCTTCGCGATTCTCACCCGCAAACACGGTCCGTCCCGCCGTGCCCAGTCGGCGAGAATCAACGGCCTGCCCGGCCTCGTCATGCAAGACGCGCATGGTCTCACCCAGACGCTCGCGTTCGAAATCCGGCACGGAACCATCGCCGCGCTCTATCTCGTGCGCAATCCGGACAAGTTGCGCCACGTCCCGCCACCGGTCTGAGCCCGGGCGACGGCCGATTCCCGCACTCTGTTACGCTCCGACCGGGCGGGCGAAGGACACGATCTGGTTCTGCTCACGGTGGTTCGTCCAGAAATTCTTCCCGTCGAACGCCAGCGCCCGCGCCTGGAAGGGTATCCGGGCCAGGTCCTCGATCTTCGGCGTCGCCGGCCGCGGGTCGACGCGGGTGAGCCAGTAGTCGTTCGTCGCCTCGGCATCGGTCGTCACGAGATAAAAGCAGCCGTCCACGAACACCTGCCCGCAGATCCCGTGCGGGACGGAGATGATCCGCCCGGCCCGGCCGTCGTCGCGGAGCGCGATCAGCTTTTTCGGATACCACTGGCTGACGACCAGCGAACGTCCGTCGAAACTGAGGTGCGAGCCGGTGTCGTCCGGACACGGAAGGCCGAATTGTTGGTCAAAGCCCTGCCCCGGGACGCAGCGCCGGATGATCCGGTGGTCGTCCGCGGTCTCGCTGCACAGCACCCGCAGCTCGCCGTTCACCACCGTCATCCCATAGGGCGTGCCGGGCGCGGTCGTCTTCCAGCCCACCGTCCAGGTCGCGGGGTTGAGGGCGTGGATGACTTTCGTCTCCCGCGAGCCCATCCAGAGGATGGAGCCGTCCCAAGCGAGCGACTGGGGCTTCGGGGCGGGCGACGCGAGACGCTGCAATTCCAGAATGTCCTTCATGGCGGACAAACTTGTGCCCGGGACCGCCCGGGAAAAGAACCAAACGGGCGCCCGCGAATATTTTCAGGCAACTGTGCCGCCCGGCTACGACTCTTGCTCTGGTCAGGCCGGCTCCGGCGCGGGGCGGAATTTCCTGGTCGCGAGCACGCCGAGCACGACGAAGAGCAGCAGCGCCGCGCCCTGCGCGAGGGCGAACGGCGGCTCCTGCTGCGTCGGCGCCAAGGCGTGCAACGCGGGGATCTTCAGGAAGGATTGCACGATCAGGACGAAGAAATTCAGGTAGAACGCCAGCAAGGCGCTGACCACGTAGATCCAGCGCCAGTGCCCGGCCAGCTTCCGCGCATGGAGCCCGTAGAAGGCGGCGGCGAGCAGGGGCAGCGAGATGAGGCCGAAGCCGATGGCCGGCGTGAAGCCGTGGAAGGGAAACATGAACCCCGTCACCACCGTCGCCAGCGTGCTCCACAGGAACACCGCGGTCCAGGTCCGGCAACGGTTGGAACCCAACATCCCGAAAGCGGCGACGAATCCCGCGACAATCCCGATCAGGCTCAAGGCCACATGAAACAGCGTGAATGTGTTCATACGGAAATCCTCCGTAGCAGATTTCGCGCCGTCCAGCCAAACTGGGCGCCCGGTGGCGGCCTACTCCTTCGGTCCGTCCGACCGTTTGAACACCCGGAAGAGATAGAACAGGCTCGGGAAGATGAAGACGCTCCCGATGAGCAGCGCCAGCACGAGCTGCCGCAGCGTGGCGGGGGGCGCGGCCTCGTCGTAGAAGCTCAGGGGGCCCTGCGCCGTGATCAGGGCGTTCGGCGCGTAGAGCACATACCAGCCGATAAGGATGAGCGCCACCTGGCCCGAGGCCACGATGCGCGTGAGCATGGTCCGGCGCTTGGCCACGAAGACCCACAGCACGACGAAGAACAGCGTGGCCAGCCCCACGATGGCCAGTTTCAGCGGATCGCGCAGAAAAGCGGCCGGCAGGTTGTCGCGCTCCCCCAGCGAGGCGGCGAAGACCACGCCGCCGGCGAGGACGACCAGGCCGTTGCACCAGGCCGCGAGCCGCACGAAGCGCCGCTTCAGCTCCGGCTCCTCCGTCTCGCCGACAAGATAAATGCTGGCGAGGAAGGCGTAGATGCACGCCACGAACGCACCCACGGCCAGCGGGTAGACGCCCCACCACGGCGCGAACCACGCGGCCCAGACATCCCGCGACGCCGGGTCGATGATGCCGCGGTTGAGGCTGGCCGCGATGATGCCGAGCCAGAATGCCGACCACAGGCTGGAGAGCCCGAAAAGCCAGGTATAGATCCGCTGGGTCTTCGGCTCCTGGACCGCGTCGTAATGCCGGAACACGAAGGCCGACCCGCGCACCACGATGCCGACGAGCAGCGCGAGCATCGGGATATGCAGCGCGATCATGAGGGTCGTGAAGATGGTCGGGAACCCCATGAACAGGATCACCACGAGCAAAATCAGCCACATGTGGTTGGCCTCCCAGACCGGACCCATCGCCCGGTTGATGACCTCCTTCTGCGCCTCGCGCAACCGGCCGGCGGGCAACAGCTCGATGATCCCGGCGCCGAAGTCCGAGCCGCCCAGCAGCACGTAGAGCAGGAGCGAGGCGGCGATGAAACTGACGAGAATGTCGATCATTTCAGCCTCCGAATTTTTGCTGCACGGCGAGGATCTGCCGGCGGAGGAGCCACACCGTGGCCGCCGCCAGCATCAGGTAGAGCCCGAGGAAAAGATAGAAATGATAGACTATGCCCGGCACGGGCGTGACGGCGTCCTTCGTCCGCATGATGCCATAGATGATCCACGGCTGGCGCCCGACCTCGGTCACGACCCAGCCGGCCTCGAGCGCGACCATGCCGAGCGGCGCGCACGCCACGACGGTCCACAGCAACCAGCGCGGCAAGGCACCGCGCCGCCGGAACCAGACGTAAAGCACGCCCAGTAGCGCCAACAGCGAGCCGATCCCGACCATGACTTGGAAGGCCACATGCGTGATGACCAGCGGCGGCCAGTCCTCGCGCGGGAATTGGTCCAGCCCGATGACCTCGGCGTTGATGTCGCGATGGGCGAGCAGGCTGAGCAGGCCGGGAATCGCGAGGCCGCCCTTCATCGTGCGCGTCTCCGCGTCGGGCAGGCCGCCCAAGGTGAGCGGAGCCCGGCGGCTGGTTTCAAAGTGGCCCTCGATCGCGGCCAGCTTGGCCGGCTGCAGCGCGGCCACGCGTTCGCCCGCGAAGTGACCGGCAAACGGCTGCGCGATCGACGCCGCGGCGCCGAAGACCATGGCGATGCGCAGCGCCTTCAGGTTCAGGTCAGGCGCCCGGCCGCGCAGGTAGAGCCAGGCGTGAATGCCGGCGACGGCGAGACCCACTGCCTGCAACGCCGCCAGCTGCATGTGCAGGCTCTGGTGGAACCAGGCCTGATTGAACATGGCCTTGACCGGATCGATATTGCTCGCGACCCCGTCCACCCAGTCAAAGCCCGACGGGGCGTTCATCCAGCCGTTGGCCGCCACGACGAAGATGCCCGAGACGAAGCCCGTCACCCCGACCAGCAGACCCGTGGTCCAATGCACCCACGGCTTCATCCGTTTCCAGCCGTAGAGGAAGAGCCCGATGGCGATGGCCTCCAGGAAGAATGCCGTGCCCTCCCACGAAAACGGCATGCCGATGATCGCACCGGCATGCCGCATGAAGCCCGGCCAGAGCAGGCCGAGCTCGAAGGACAATACCGTGCCCGACACCGCGCCGACGGCGAAGAGGATCGCCACGCCCTTCATCCACATTTTCGTCAATTCGAGGTAGACTGGGTCCTTTTTCTTCAGATAAAGCCAGTGCGCCGCCGACATGAGGAACGGCATCGTCATGCCGATCGCCGCGAAAATGATGTGGAATCCCAGCGAGAAGGCCATCGTGGCGCGCGCAGCGGTGAGATTATCCATGCGCGGACGCTACCCCGGTCCTGCGGTGTCGCAAGCGGGCACCGCACTATAAACCGTGCTTAACGGTCCCATTCGCGCCAGTGTTTCAAAATGCGAACCACCATCCTCACCGTCGATGATTCCAAGGCCCTGCGACTCTTCGTCCAGAAGACGCTCGGCGCTTTCGACTGCGAGGCCTGCGAATGCAGCAACGGCTACAACGCCTTCTTCGCCATCGAGCGCGTCCGGCCCGATCTCATCCTGCTCGACATCACCATGCCCGTCATGGACGGCGTGGAAACGCTCTCGCGGCTGAAGGAATCCCCGGAACTTCGCGCCATCCCGGTGATCATGCTCACCTCGCCGGCGGATCACGCCATCATGCCCCGGCTCACTGAACTGGGCGCGTGCGGCACACTGATGAAGCCGTTCAACGAAACCGCGCTTCTCGAAAAGATCCGCGGCGTGCTCGACCTGAAGCCCGCCAAACCGGCCAACTGAACGGGAGAGCAGGAGGAACTTCAGCGGGATCTTGCCACTGAAGCGGGCGGGGGCACCCGCACTCCAGCAAGAGATTGCCCGCCGGCCGGCTGTTGCCTTGGCGACGGCTGGAGCCACGGCGACCTCGCCGTGGATTGCCCTGAAATTTCACTTTCGCCGCGCTTGCCACGCGCGCCGCGCCACCAAGATTCGGGCGATGCGTTCCACCCCGCGGACCCTGCTCCGCTTTGCCACGGCATTCCTCATTACGACGGCCCTTGAGGCCGCCCCCGTCACGCTCACGGCGCCGCTCGCCGAAGCCCGCGCCGCCGTCGCCGCACTGAAAACCCGCGGCCCGCTGCCGGCCGGCGGCGTCATCGTGGAGATCCCCGCGGGCGTCTATCCCCTCTCCTCGACGCTCGCGCTCACCGCCGCCGACGGCGGCACCGCGGAGGCGCCGATCATCTGGCGCGCTGCGCCCGGTGCGCGCGTCATCATCACCGGCGGACGTCCCGTCGCCGACTGGCAGCCGATCACCGATCCCGCCATCAGCGCCCGCCTGCCCGCGGTGAGCCGCGCGCATGTCCTAACCGCCGATCTGCGGGCCGCCGGCATCACCGATTTCGGAAAAATCGAGCAGCGGGGCAGTCCCGGCCTCGAGTTGTTTTTCAACGGCCGCCGCCAGTTGCTCGCCCGTTATCCCAACGAGGGCTGGTTGCTCACCGCCGGCGTTCCGCAGACTGGCGCAAAGCGTTTCATCGAGGGCCTCGAACGCGAAAAACGTTTCGATGGCGTGCCTGTCGGCCGCCACTACGGCCGCATCACCTACGACGGCGACCGGCCCGCCGCCTGGGCGCCGGATGACGAGATCTACGCGCAAGGCTACTGGGTCTGGGACTGGAACGATTCCTTCCAACGCATCCAGTCCATCGATCCGGCCACCCGGGAAATCACCTTCGCCGAGCCACATCATCATTACGGCTACGCACCCAAGCAGCGCTTCCGGTATCTCAATGTCCTCGAGGAACTCGACCAGCCCGGCGAGTGGTATCTCGATCGAAAGGCCGGCCGGGTCTATTTCTATCCGCCCGCCCCGCTCACGCCCGGCTCGGTGGTCGTGTCGGTCCTCGCCGCGCCGCTGGTCACGCTCGACGGCGTCGCCCATGTGTCGCTCGAGGGTTTCACCTTCGAGCACGGTCGCGGCAGCGGCGTGGTCATCACCGGCGGCCGGGACAACCGGGTCGCTGGCTGCACCTTCCGCGAACTCGGCGGCGAGGCCCTCGTCATCACGGGCGGTGAGCGCCACCGCGCCGTCAGCTGCGATTTTCACGACCTGGCGCTGGGCGCCATCCGCGTCGCGGGCGGCGACCGGGCCACGCTCACGCCCTCGCACCACGAGATCCTCAACAACCACATCCACGATTTCAGCCAGTGGCTGCGCACCGGCCAGTATGGCGTGCTCTTCGACGGCGTCGGCCAGCGGGTGGCACACAATCTCATCCACGACGCACCGTTCGAGGCCCTGTATCAGCGCGGCAACGATCATGTGCTCGAGTTCAACGAGGTTCACCGCGTCTGCACCGAGACCGGCGACTCCGGGGCGATCCACACCGGCCGCGACTTCACCTGGCAGGGCAACATCATCCGCTACAACTACTGGCACGACCTCCAAGGTCCCGGCCTGCATGGCGTGACGGCGGTCTACCTCGACGACTTCTCCAGCGGCTACAAAATCTACGGCAATGTCTTCTACCGCGCCGGCCGGGCGGTGCAGCTCGGCGGCGGCCGCGACAACACCGTCGCCAACAATCTCTTCGTCGAGTGCGATCCGGCGGTGCATCTCGACGCCCGCGGCCTCGGCTGGGCGCGGAATTATTTCAACGGCGACTATCCCTGGCTTTTCGACCGTTTCAGGGAAATGCACGGCGACCAGCCGCCCTACGCCGCCCGTTACCCCCGGCTGAAAACGATCATGCAGGACGAACCCGCCGTGCCGAAGGGCAACGTCGTCTCAGGCAACATCTCGTGGGGCTCCGGCCGCTGGTGCGATGTCTACGATTTTTATGCCTTCGACTTCCATCGCGCCATCACGATGCGCGACAACCTCGTCGCCAATGCCGGCTTCATGCGCCGCCGCGCCCAGCCGGAGACGACGATGGACCCCTATTACCTCAACATCGACGGCAAGGAAGGCTACGCCCTGCTCCCCACGGACAACGAGGACACCCGCCGGGAGTTCCCGGGCAACGACCTCGCCGCGCAGCCGCCCGGCAGCTTCGATCCGTTGACGCTGCGTTTCGCTCCCCACGATCCAGCCGCGCTCGCCCGGATCGGTTTCACTCCGCTGCCATTCGAACGGATGGGCCTCCAGCTCGACGCCTGGCGCAAGGAGCTTCCGGCGAGAAAATAGCGTAACTTTCCCGAATCTCGCCGGGTTATTGATTCATCACTCCCATGAAAGTCATCGGAATCTTCCTGCTTTGGTGTCTGTTGCTCGCCGTGTGCTGGCCGTTGGCCTTGCTGGCCTTGGTGCTGGCTCCGCTCGTCTGGTTAATTGCTCTGCCGTTCCGCCTGCTCGGGCTGGTGGTCGCCGCCACCTTCGCCTTCATCAAGGCTGTGCTGTTCCTGCCCGCGCGCCTGCTCGGTGGCGCGAAGCCGGCCTGAGGCGGAATGCCCCAGTTGCCTGAATCTGATTCCGTGGCTGCGGCTTCCAGCCGCAGGGTTTCACCGGCTGCCCTTCGACTGCCAGCTCAGGGCCGTGAGCCCGTCGAACCGGGAAGCCGGTGCCACGCCCACCCACTAGGAAACAGCAATTTGTAGGGGCGTCCCTTGTGGACGCCCGCGGGCGGCGTCAAGCGCCGCCCCTACAAGAAACAACCCTGTTTCTCTCCGTCCGGAGCAAAACGCGTTTTGCGGTTTGGGGCTGCATGGTGACCGCAATCGGCTTGGGAAGATTGAAGGCCCCTTATTCGCGGGCGATCGTCTGGGTTTGGACTGAGTCGCCCTAGCAATTCCGAACGAACTCGCCGATGAACCGGTCGATGTTCGGGCCGGAAACCCGGGCCTCGATCTCGCGGCGCAGGCCGTGGATCTTCTCCGTCAGTTGCACGGTCACCCCGAGGCGCTGCGCAAGCTGGCGGATCGCCTTCATCCGGTTTCGCTCCCAGCGCCAGCAGGTGAGGCCGACACAAATTGGCTTGGGCGTGTGATGCTCGAACGGGGTGGCGGACTTGTTCATCAACCGGCAATTGAAGCCCAAAGCGCGCCAATCCAGCCGGCTTTTTGCGACCAACAAGGAAAAGTCTGTCTTAACCAGCCGGCTCCAGTCGCTCTCTCCATCCGATGTTCAATCGGATGTCGTGGCGGAGGCCCGGTAGGCGAAGAGCGCGAGCGCCACGATCACGAAGTCGAGGACGGCCGTGAGCAACAGACCGGCGATAGCCTGCCACTCGCCGTAGCGCTCGGCGTAGACATACAGGGCGATGTTCGCCAGGCCGAAGAGCAGCCAGGTGGTCTTGCTGATCCCCGTCGTGGAGCGATGGCGCACAATCCGCACGATCTGCAACAAGGTCGCGGCCGGGAAGATGATGGCGGGAAGAATGCCCGCGATGTAGGTGAAGTTCATTGTTTGCGCACAGGCTGGGAGGAAATCGGCCGGTTGTCACGGCTGCGCGGCGTGAGCCGGTCGATGAGACCATCCACGAGTGCGTCGGCGCGACCCGCCAGACGCTGCGCCGGCGTGCCATCAGGCCGCGCCGCGAAAACGACATCCGCCTTGGCGAAGGCCGCTTTCAAGAAAACCTCCTTCGCCTCGTGCATGGCGCCGCTTTCGGTGAATTCCTTCGCCGTGCCGGCCTTGCCGACAAACAAGGAAACCAGCTCGTCGCCGATCCAGACACGCCAGTCGGGGTCGTCGGCGAAATACACCACGAACACGCCACGCCAGCCGACACCGAGCTTCGTCGCCAGGCCGCGCATGTAGGCGCCCGGCTCATTGTCCTCCTCCGCCGACGGAGATTTCGGGTGCAAACGCAGCACGATTTTGATTTCGGTGGTGCGCTCGAAGGCGGCAAGCCTCGTCTCGAGTCTGCCGACCCACGCGGTGTCGGCCGGCAGCAGTTTGCCCGGGTCGTCGAGATAGGGAACGGGTTCCGCAGCACGCAGCAGGGAACCGATCAAGAACAGGGAGAGAATTGCAGACAGGCGAGTCATGAGCAAACCATACGCCAGCACGTGCGCCCGGCAACGAAAGTCCCGCGGTGGAATCGTTTGCCAACAAGCCCGTTTTCGCTTCCCTCCCCTCAGTTTCCTCCGTCCCAACCCACACCCCAGGACCGCCATGCCACGCCGGACCGCCCAGGAATTCGACCAGGAACTGCTCGATATCTACGACTACTACGTCCACGGCCAGATCGACCGCCGGGGCTTTTTGGAAAAGGCCGCCAAGTTCGCCGTCGACGGTCTGACCGCCGCGGCGCTGCTGGAGATGCTCAGCCCGCAATACGCCTTTGCCGCCGAGGTGCCGAAGGAAGACCCGCGCGTGAATTCCAAATACCTGAAATATCCGTCTCCCGAGGGCAGCGGCGAGATGAGCGGCCTGTTCGCCAAACCCGCGGACCTGACCGGCAGGCGACCGGGCGTGATCGTCGTGCACGAGAACCGCGGCCTGAACCCCTACATCGAGGATGTGACACGCCGCGTCGCGCTCGCCGGCTTCGTGGCGTTCGCGCCCGACGCCCTTTATCCGCTCGGCGGCTACCCGGGCAGCGACGACGCCGGCCGGTCGATGCAGCAGAAGCTCGACGGAAAGAAGATCACCGAGGACTTCGTCGCGGCGGCGAAATTCCTGCACGCGCACGCCGACTGCAACGGTTCGCTCGGCGTCACCGGCTTCTGCTTCGGCGGCGGCATGGCCAACACCCTCGCCTGGCGCCTGCCCGATCTTGTGAAGGCAGCCGTGCCCTACTATGGCGGCCAGGCCTCCGCGGAAAACGCCGCCAAGATCAAGGGCGCGCTGCTGCTGCACTACGCCGAGCTCGACACCCGCGTGAACGCCGGTTGGCCGGCCTACGAGGCCGCCTTGAAGGCCGCCGGCGTCGAGTATGAGGCCTTCATCTACCCCAAGGTGAACCACGGCTTCCACAACGACACCACGCCCCGCTACGACAAGGAAGCCGCCGAGCTGTCGTGGTCGCGCACGATCACGTTCTTCAAAAAGAAGCTCGGCTGAGCCAGGACGATGCAGTCGGGTGGGCGTCGGTTTCCATACCGACGCCTCGGGGCGCTCGTGGATCCCCTGTCGCCGGTATGCCCCTCGACGGGCTCGGGGCCCTGAGCTTGTCGAACGGGGAAACCGGTGACCACCGTTTGGCGACAAACTCGCCAGAGGGAATTTGTCGTTCGACTGCATCGATCCGGGAAACTGAACTATTTTCAGAATCACGCTTGACTAGACTAAACAGTCAACTATTCATCTTCGCATGGGACGCACCTCCGATGCAAACATCCGGCTGATGGACGCCGCCCTCGACCTGATCTGGGAAGAGAGCTACGGCGCCATCACGATCGATGACATCTGCAAGCGGGCCGACGTGAAGAAGGGCAGTTTCTATTACTTCTTCAGTTCAAAGTCCGAGCTGGCCATCGCCGCCCTCGAACGGCTGTGGCAGGAAGAGAGCAAGCCGAAGATGGACGGAATCTTTTCCCCGTCGATCGAGCCGCTGACCCGGATCAGAACCTATCTGGCGACCATGTATGACTTCCAGGTCGAGATCAAACGGAAGCACGGCAAGGTGCTGGGCTGCCCGGTGATGTCCGTCGGCTCCGAGACGTGCACGTGCGACGAAGAAAGCGCCGTGGGCAACAAGATCCGTGAGCTTTTCACGCGCAAGCGCCGCTATTATGAATCCGCGATCCGCGATGCGCTCGCCGAGGGTTCGATCGAGCCGGGCGATCCCGCCGAGAAGGCCTCGGCGGTGGCCGGCCTGATCGAGGGCACCCTCACCCAGGCCCGGATACTCAACGATCCCGAGGTGCTCCACGCATTGCCCGACATGGCGATGCGCATCCTCGGCGCCAAGTCCCTCACCTCCTCTCCTAAAGTCTGATTTCCCCAGCGCACGCCCTTCGCGTGCGCCCTTTTTATGTCTAAAAACTAGATAACCAGTCAACTATACAACCTCCAATCCATGAACCGTAAGATTTCCATTCGCACTTCGTCTGCCCTTTCGAATTCCAAGTTCGGCCGCGCCGCCGGTGCCAACTTATCGCCGTCGACCTCCCGCCTCAAACAACCGCTCTTCGCCGCCTACACCTTGCCGTCGCCGTATACCGTCCTGCCCCGCGGAGGCCGCCTGTTTGATCCGACACTCCTCGACCGGCTCCGCACTCCGCTCACGCGCTACCGCGACTGAGCGTCGTCTCATCCCTCATTCAAAAACCACGCACCATGATTACCGCCACTCTCATCCTCGGAGCCCTGACGCTCCTCGTCTTCGCTGACGACGCCAGCGGGACCAGCACTTCCAACTGATTTCACTTCTCAACCACTTCTCAAACCACGCCACCCATGACCTCCACGCCCAATCAGACATCCCACCGCCTCAAGCGACGCTCCCTCTTCGTCGCCGCGGGTGTTCTCGCCGCCATCGTCGCCAGCCTTTATCTCGCCGCCCCCGCCCGCCTCCGCGCCGCGCCGGCTTCGGCCCCGGTCGCACCTCCCGCGCCGAAAGTCACCGTCGCCCCGGTCGAACAGCAACTCGTCACCGAATACGAGGAGCTGACCGGCCACGTGGACGCCTTTGAAACCGTCGAACTCCGCGCCCGCGTCTCGGGTCACCTCGAGACGGTCAGCTTCCAGGCCGGGCAATTGGTCGAGAAAGGCGACGTGCTCTTCACCATCGATCCACGCTGGTATCGGGCCCAGTTCGACCTCGCCACGGCCCGCGCCGAGGTTGCCGCCCGCGAGGCCGCCCGCGCCGAAAAACTCCTCGCCGCCTCGGCCATCTCCAGCGAAGAAGCCGAGTCCCGTCGCGCCGCCGCCGCCGAGGCCCGTGCCGCGCTCGAGACCGCCCGGCTCGATCTCGAGCACACGGAGGTGCGCGCCCCGATCACCGGCCGCATCAGCCGCGCCGTGGTCACCCCGGGCAACCTCGTCACCGGCACCGCCGGCGGCGGCACGCTGCTGACGACCATCGTCACGGTTGGCGACGCCTACGTCTACGCCGACCTCGACGAAGCCACGCTCCTGAAGTTCAACCGTCTCGTCCGCGAGAACCGCATCTCAACCCGGAACGGCCGCATTCCGGTCGAGCTTCAGCTCTCTGACGAGTCCGGTTTCCCTCGCCTGGGCTTCATCGAGTCGACGGACAACCGCGTCAATCCCGCCACCGGCTCGCTCGCCGTCCGGATGGTGTTTCCCAACACCGACAACGCCCTCATCCCGGGACTCTTCGCCCGCGTCCGCGTGCCGGTCGGCGCCCCGCAGTCCACGCTCCTCATCAGCGAGCGCGCGATCGGCACCGACCAGAGCCAGAAGTTCGTCCTCGCCGTCGGCCGGGACAACACCGTGGCTTACCGCACCGTGAAGCTCGGCGCCACGATCGACGGCAAGCGTGTCGTCCGCGAGGGCCTGAACCTCGGTGACACGGTCATCGTCAACGGCCTCCAGCGCGTGCGTCCCGGCATGACCGTCTCGCCCGAGCGCGAAGCCGCCACCCGCACCGCCTCCACGGCGCCCGTCGCCGGCGAAAAGATCGCCGCTCTCCGCTAAGCGCCGGACCATCCAACCCGAGTCTTTGTAGGGGCGTCGCTCGCCGACGCCCGCAGGCGCCGTCAAGCGGCGCCCCTGCAAAATCACCCACCCCAAGGCCGCCTCCCGCAGCCCTTCTGGCCACCGCCTTGCCCTTCTCCCGCCTCCTCCCATGAACATCTCCGACTTCTTCATCAAGCGCCCGATCTTCGCCGGCGTCCTCTCGATCCTGATCTTCCTCGTGGGCGCGATCTCGCTCACGCAGCTGCCGATCAGCGAATACCCCGAGGTCGTCCCGCCGACCGTCGTCGTCCGCGCCGTTTATCCCGGCGCCAACCCCAAGACCATCTCCGACACCGTCGCCGCGCCGCTCGAGCAGGCCATCAACGGCGTCGAGCACTCGCTCTACATGTTCTCGCAGGCGACGAGCGACGGCGTGATGACGCTCACCATCACCTTCGCCCTCGGCACCGACCTGGACAACGCCCAGGTGCAGGTGCAGAACCGCGTCGCCCAGGCGCTCCCGAAGTTGCCGGAGGAGGTTCGCCGCCTCGGCGTCGTCACCCAGAAGACCTCGCCCGACCTCCTGATGGTCGTGCACCTCTTCTCGCCGGACGGCCGCTATGACGACATCTACGTCCGCAACTACGCGACGCTCCAGGTGAAGGACGTGCTCGGCCGCGTGACCGGCGTCGGCGACGTCCGCGTCTTCGGCTCGGGCGACTACGCGATGCGCGTCTGGCTTGATCCCAACAAGGTCGCGGCCAAGGGCCTGACCGCCTCCGATGTCGTCGCCGCCATCCGCGAGCAGAACGTCCAGGTCGCCGCGGGCGGCGTCGGCCAGCAGCCCGTTTCCAAGCCCACCGCCACCGAGCTCCTGATCAACACGAAGGGCCGCCTCGCCACCGAGGAGGAATTCGGCGCCATCGTCGTCAAGACCGGCGCCGCCGGCGAACGCGTGCAGCTCCGCGACGTCGCCCGCCTCGAACTCGGTGCTTCCACCTACGCGCTCCGCTCGCTTCTCAACAACCAGGCCGCCGTCGCGCTCCCGATTGCCCAGCTCCCGGGCTCCAACGCCATCGCGACCTCCGACGCCATCCGCGCCACCATGGCGGAGCTGAAGAAGAATTTTCCCGACGGGCTCGACTACGACATCGTCTACGACCCGACCATCTTCGTGCGCGACTCGATCAAGGCGGTCGTGAAGACCCTCCTCGAGGCCATCGCCCTCGTCGTGATCGTGGTCATCCTTTTCCTGCAGACCTGGCGCGCCTCGATCATCCCGCTCGCCGCCGTGCCCGTCTCGCTCGTTGGCACCTTCGCGGTGATGCACGCCCTCGGTTTCTCGATCAACGCGCTCTCGCTCTTCGGCCTCGTGTTGGCCATCGGCATCGTGGTCGACGACGCCATCGTCGTCGTCGAGAACGTCGAGCGCAACATCGCCCTCGGCAAGTCGCCCCTCGAGGCGACCAAGGTCGCGATGCGCGAGGTCACCGGCCCGATCGTCGCCACTGCGCTCGTGCTCTCCGCCGTGTTCATCCCGACGGCGTTCATCACCGGCCTGACCGGCCAGTTCTACAAGCAGTTCGCCATCACCATCGCGATCTCCACGGTCATCTCCGCGTTCAACTCGCTGACGCTCTCGCCCGCGCTCAGCGCCCTGCTGCTCCGCGACCACCACGCCCCGAAGGACCGCGTGACCCGCTTCCTCGACGGCGCCCTCGGCTGGTTCTTCCGGCCCTTCAACCGGTTCTTCGACTGGGCCTCCCAAAAGTATTCCCGCGGCGTCGCCCGCCTGATCCGGCTCAGCGCCATCTCGCTCGTCGTCTATGTGGGCCTGCTCGCGTTCACCGGCTGGTCCTTCGGCAAGATCCCGACCGGCTTCGTGCCGACGCAGGACAAGCAATACCTGATCGCCTTCACCCAGCTTCCGTCCGCCGCGTCGCTCGACCGCACCGACGCCGTGATCCGCCGGATGAGCGACATCGCCCTGAAACATCCGGGTGTGGCCAACGCCATCGCCTTCCCCGGCCTGTCGATCAACGGCTTCACCAACTCGTCGAACAGCGGCATCGTGTTCGTCGCTCTGAAGCCGTTCGACCAGCGCAAGTCGCCCGAACTCGCCGGCAACGCCATCGCCGCCGCGCTCCAGCAGCAATACGGCGAGATCCAGGACGCCTTCGTCGCCATTTTCCCGCCTCCTCCCGTGATGGGCCTGGGTCAGACCGGCGGCTTCAAGCTCTACGTCGAGGACCGCGCCGACCTCGGCCTGGATGCACTCTACAACGGCACGCAGGCGCTCATCGGCGAAGCCTACAAGACGCCCGGCCTGGCCGGCATGTTCTCCAGCTTCACGATCAACACGCCGCAACTGGACGCCCAAGTCGATCGCGTGAAGGCCAAGGTGCAGGGCGTGCCGCTGCAAAATGTCTTCGAGACGATGCAGATCAACCTCGGTTCGCTCTACGTGAACGACTTCAACCGCTTCGGCCGCACCTACCAGGTCGTGGCCCAGGCCGATGCCGAGTTCCGCGACCAGCCCGACGACATCCTGCGCCTGAAGACCCGCAACTCCGCCGGCCAACTCGTCCCGCTCGGGACGCTTGCAACCGTCCGCGAGAGCTACGGTCCGGAACGCGTCATGCGCTACAACGGCTATCCGGCCATCGAGATCACCGGCGCCCCCGCCGCGGGTTTCAGTTCCGGCCAGGCCGAGGCGCTGATGCAGAAGCTCGCCGACGAGCACCTGCCCAAGGGCCTCGCGCTCGAATGGACCGAACTCACCTTCCAGAAGATCATCGCGGGCAACGCCGGCCTCTGGGTCTACCCGCTGAGCATCCTCCTGGTGTTCCTCGTGCTCGCGGCGCAATACGAGAGCTTCCGCCTGCCGTTCGCGGTCATCCTCATCGTGCCGATGGCGCTCTTCTCCGCGCTCGTCGGCCTCTGGCTGACGCGGGGCGAGAACAACGTCTTCACCCAGATCGGCCTGATCGTGCTCATCGGCCTCGCGGCCAAGAACGCGATCCTGATCGTCGAGTTCGCGGTCAAGCGCCGCGAGGAAGGCGCCACAATCACCGAGGCCGCGCTCGACGCCGCCCGGCTCCGCCTGCGCCCGATCCTCATGACCTCGATCGCCTTCATTGCCGGCGTCTTCCCGCTGGTCGTCAGCACCGGCGCTGGCGCCGAGATGCGCCGCGCCATGGGTGTCGCCGTCTTCTCCGGCATGATCGGCGTCACGCTCTTCGGTCTCTTCCTGACCCCGGTCTTCTACGTCGTCCTCGAAAAACTCGGCGTCCGGAAGCCCGACCTGAGTCAGTCGAACGGTCCCGCGCCCATCGCGCCGGCCGCTCTCCCGGAACACGCCTGAACCTCCACCTCCTCTTTTCTTCCACCCACAGTCCACCAATACCATGTCCACCAATAACCAGAAACTCGCGGGTAAAACCGCCCTCGTCACCGGTGCCTCCAAGGGCATCGGCGCCGCCATCGCCAAACACCTCGCCGCCGCGGGTGCGTCCGTCGTCGTCAACTACGCGTCCAGCAAACCCGGAGCCGACAAGGTCGTCGCAGAGATCACCGCCGCCGGCGGCAAGGCCGTCGCCCTCCAGGGCGATGTCTCCTCGCCCTCCGATGTCGTCAAGCTGCTCGCCGGCGTCAAGGCCGCATACGGCAAGCTGGACATCCTCGTGAACAACTCGGGCGTCTACGAGTTCAGCCCGCTTGAGGCCATCACGCCCGAGCACTTCCATCGCCAGTTCAACATCAACGTCCTCGGCCTGCTCCTCACCACGCAGGAAGCGGTGAAACTCTTCCCGGCCGCAGGCGGCAGCATCATCAACATCGGCTCCGTCGTCACCAGCGTCACGCCGCCGGCCAGCGCCGTCTACACGGGCACGAAGGGCGCGGTCGACGCCATCACCGGTGTGCTCGCGAAGGAACTCGGCCCGAAGAAAATCCGGGTCAATTCGCTGAACCCCGGCATCGTCGAGACCGAGGGTTCGGTCTCCGCGGGCTTCATCGGCTCCGATTTCGAGAAGCACCTCATCACCCAGACGCCGCTCGGTCGCACGGGCCAGCCACAGGACATCGCCAAGGTCGCGGTCTTCCTTGCGTCCGATGACGCCGGCTGGATCACCGGTGAATACCTCCGCGCCGGCGGCGGCATGCACTGAGCGTCCCGGTGGAAATCCCGCCACGCCTGGAAAGTGGGGCCGGTCTCCGACCGGCCCGTCGCACCTCCAAACAATCCCAGCAGGCCGGTCAGAGACCGGCCCTACTTCAAGCCATGAAATCCTTCCTGATACTTGTTACTTCCTCCTTGTTACTTGCCGCGACGTCCGTCGCGGCTGTCGGCCCCGATTACCAGCGCCCCGAAGTTGCCTCTCCCCTCGCCTGGAAACAGGCCACCCCGGCCGGGATCCTGCCGCGCGGGGACTGGTGGAAACTCTACGCTGACCCTGCGCTCGACGATCTCGTCGCCCGCGCGCTCGGTGCCAACCAGGGCCTCGCCGCCGCCACTGCCCGCGTCGAGCAGGCCCGCGCCGCCGCCGGCATCGCCCGCGGCAGCTACCTGCCCTCGGTCGGCCTGAATCCCTCGCTCAACCGCACCCGCAACTCGGAGACGACCGACAACCGTTTCCCGGTCGCGGAAAGCACGACCTACCGCGCGACCCTGGACGCCACGTGGGAGCTCGACTTCTTCGGCCGGATCCGCCGCCTGAACGAGGGCGCCCGTGCCGAGGCTGTCGCCAGCGCCGCCGACTTCGAGAACGTGCGCCTCGCGCTCGCCGCCGAGGTCGCCTCCAGCTACTTCTCTCTGCAAGCCCTCGACCGCGAAACCGCACTGCTGACCGAGGGCATCAGCCTGCGCCGCAAGGCGCTGGAACTGGTGAACTCTCGCCGCGCCAACGGCGCCGCCACCGACTTCGACGTGGCCCGTGCCGAGACCGAGCTCGCCGCCACCGAGGCGGAATCCGCCGCCCTGGCCAACCGCCGGGCGGCGTTGCAGAACGCCTTGGCGGTGCTGCTCGGGGCAGCAGCACCGAACTTTGAACTTTCAACGTCGAACTTCGAACTTTCAACGGTGCCGGCCATTCCTGCCGGGTTACCGAGTGAGCTGCTCGAGCGCCGGCCCGATGTCGCCGCGGCCGAGTCCACGCTGGCCGCCGCCAACGCCCGCATCGGAGTGGCCAAAGCTGCCTTCTTCCCCGCCATCTCGCTGACCGGTTCCTTCGGCTATGCGAGTGGCGATATCGACCGGCTGGCCAACTCCGACTCGAAGCTCTGGTCCATCGGACCGAGTCTCTATCTGCCGATCTTCCAGGGCGGTCGCAACCGTGCCAATCTCGAGCGCAGCCGCGCCGCCTACGAGGAGAGCGTCGCTCTCTTCCGCCAGCGCGTGCTCGTGGCCTTCCGCGAGGTGCAGGACGCCCTGACCGCCACACAGCTTCTGGCCGACCAAGCCGCCGCGCAGGACCGCGCCGTCGCCGCCGCCCGCCGTGCGGGCACGCTGGCCCAGACGCGCTACGATGCCGGCTTCGTGAACTATTTCGAGGTCATCGACGCCCAGCGCACCGTGCTCAACGCCGAGCGAGCTGCCGCGCAGCTCTCGGCCCAACGCCTAGTCACCAGCGTCGCCCTGATCAAGGCCCTCGGCGGCGGCTGGATCGCCACCGCCAGCTCCACGACCGTCGCATCACGCTGACACCCAATGCGACCATGATCTTCACGACCTTTATTCTCTTTGCCCTGGTCACTCTCGTTGCCACGGATAACACCGCGCATGACGCCTGAAAGCGCGCAGAAACCCCGCGGCGTTATTGCTTCAACGCCTGCGGCGTGGCCTCACCCGGCGCCAGGCCCAGCGCCCAGAGGATGCCGCCCAGCAGGTGTCGCTGGAACTGCTGCGCCGTCCCGGCGGGATTGACGCGCTTGCCGTTGTCGGTGGCCTCCGGATTCCAGATATCGTTGCGGTGGCCCAGCGCCGTGTAGAAAACGCGCCCGGTGCCGAACATCCGGCACCACGCCAGCGGATAGTCTCCCGGTGTCTTGTTGTTCGGATGTTTGTCCAGCCCGAGCAGCCCGTGGACCTTCGAGCGGTCGAAATTCTTGAACTGGTAGATCTCGTCGAACACGGGCCAGTTCGCCGGCAGGTGCGCCGTCGCGGCGTGCGCGGGATCCTCGTTGAGGCACTCCACCGCGACCTGCGGACCGTGCGTCTTGAATTCGCCGCCGATCATATCGATGAACGCCGGGTATCCGTGAAAGGTGTCCGTGGCCGCATGCACGCCGATGAACGCATGCCCGTCGGCGATCCAATCGAGAAAGCCCTGCTTGTCCGGCAATGGCAGGTCTCCCGTCGTGCTCATGAACAGGACCGCATCATATTTCTTGAGGTTCTGCGGACTGAGCGCCTGCAGGACGGCGACCACGCTCGGCGTCCATTTCTCGGTCGCTTCCTGAAAAGCCTGCCGGGCGGTTTCAAATTTTGCCTTGGCCGCCAGGAACGTAGGGTCTTCAGCACCGGCCGGACCCGGCTTCGGGGCGGATGGCATGGTCGGCCAGCCGGGCGGCTGGGAGACAAAATCGACGGCGAACCGTCCGTCCGCCGCCGCCAGTTGCGGCAGGAGCTTTTCCGCCTCGGCGATCGAGGGACCGTGGCGGTAACCCAGGGTGACGGTGACAACCAGAACTTTCTTAGGCGCGGCGCTGGCTGGAAGCACCGGGGCAAGCGTCGCGGCGGCAAGGACGAACATGGATAGAAATTTCATAAGGGTGGGATAAACCAAGGGCGGGCGGAGCAGCGGAGACGGCACCGCCGTTCAGACGTTCTCGCGCAACTTCCTCCAATTATCAAGGCAACGCCGGGCCGTCTCCATCTCCGGATACCGGCTGCCTTCCTGTTCCATCATGTAACACTCCACGCCTCCGACCGATTCGGCCGCGGCGATGATTCCCGTCCACGGCGACGCTCCCTCGCCGAACAGAACCCGGAATCCCTTCTCCTCCTGCGCATCACCCGGCGCCCAATCCTTCAGATGGATGCTCCGGATGCGGCCCGGATGGGCTTTGATCCAGGCGACCGGATCCTGCCCCGCCGCCACGCAGGTGCCCACGTCGAGCTGGAGCACGAAATCAGCCGGTGTGTTGGCGGCGATGAAATCCATGATACGCATCCCGTCCGCCAAAGGCGCCCACTCGGTCTGGTGGTTGTGAAATCCCGCGGACATCCCATGGGGCCTGAACTGCTCCACTGCCGCCGTGAGCCCGCTGCAGACATTTTTCCACCCGTCCAGGCCGGCGGTTCCCTTGGGCGGCGAGGCCATCACGATGTAACGGGCGCCCAGAATCTTGTTCAACTCGATCGCCTTGGCGATGCCATCGCCCGGGACAAACGACTCAGCGCCGTTGTGCGTCGAGGGACAGTGCAGGCCGAGATCATCCATCAGTTTCCGGACTTCCTGCGCGTAGGACACCGTCCATTTGAAATAAGGTGAATAGAACTCCACCGCCGAGTAGCCCATCGCGGCCACCTGGCGCAAGGTGCCCGGCAGATCCCGCGCAAGTTCGCCGCGCACCGCATAGAGTTCCAGGCCGACGGATTTCTTCATACCGGGCTTCGGAGAATGAACCGGAGCCGTGGCTTCATCAGCCGCCAAGGCGCGGCCGACGACGGAATTGGACAGCAGCGCGGCAGGCACCAGACCGGTCAGGGCGAGGAACCGGCGCCGCGAGAGAGACGCAACGGAGGCAGGGGTAAACATGCACGCATATTACGCCCCTACCGCCTCCCGAGGCAAGACCGGGGCTGGGCCGGCTCAACCGAGCAATGGCAAGGATCCCAGCACCAGTCGCTCGAAGGCGCCGGCGCCCTTTGCGGCGTTCTCCAACGTGTGCGCGTGGGTCAGGATCTCGTCCGAGAGGCCTGCGCCCATGTTCGTGATGCAGGAGATGCCGATGACCTTCATGCCGCAGTGGCGGGCGATGAGGCAATCGGGCACGCTCGACATGCCGACGGCATCGCCACCCCACCCTTGCGCCATGCGAATCTCCGCCGGTGTCTCGAACGACGGCCCGCGGAACGCCACGTAAACGCCCTCATGCAGGGTGATGCCCTGCTGTTTCGCGACTGACTTCACCCTGGCCCCGAGCGCCTTGTCCCAGGCATCGGCCACCGGGAAAAACCGCGGGCCGAAGCTGTCGTCGTTCGGACCGACGAGCGGGTTGAGACCGAGGAAATTGATATGGTCCGTGATCAGCATGAGTTCGCTGACCTTGATCTGCGGCCGGAGGCTGCCGGCGGCATTGGACAGGAAAAGCGTTTCGACCCCGACGGCCTGCACGGCACGGATCAATGTTTTCAGCGGATAGGCGTCGTTGGTCTCGTAGAAATGTTTGCGCCCGTTGAGCACGATGACCGGCACGCCGTTCAGCTTGCCGATGATCAGTTGCCCCGCGTGGCCCGCGACCGTGAGCACGGGAAAGCCCGGCAGATCCTTGTAGGCCAGGGTGACGGCCCCCTCGACCTTGGCGGCGAGTCCGCCCAAACCCGAGCCGAGGATGAGGGCGATCTTCGGCTTCAACCCACCGAGCGCGGCGGTGACCAGGGCGGCGGACTGGCGGACGTTCTCGGCGTGGAGCTGGACTTCATTCATGCGGAGAATGCAAGCGGACAACCGGCGCGGACGAAAGCCTGCATTTGCCGGCCATGAGGTGGAACCCGGCCTCCGGACGGGTTTTGGGACATGCGCGGCGAAAACCGGTCCGGAGGCCCGGTTCCACCCAAGCAATCCCCCGCCCCCGCTCAGCCGCCCCAGAGCTTGAAATCCTTGAGACTGGAACCGCCGACAAATTCGCGCAGGATGGAGTTGTCCGGGATCCATTCGCTGTCGATCGGAGCGAACCACTGGAGCAGGGAGAGCAGGCGCACGGCCTCGACGTGTTCCGGGGTGCCATGCGGCACCTGGCGGAGCAACGGTTCCGCCAGCGGCCGCAGGGCCGCCAGCTCGTAGACCAGCGCGGAATTGAACATCACATCGGCGTTCTCCTGGTGCGGGAAGATGTGGAGCTTCTCGCCGCGGCGGACGGATTCCCAGCGGCCGAGGGTGTCGACTGCGTTGTAGCCGCGGTCGCGGGCGTCGCGCACGATCCGGCGGATGAGGCGCGTGTCGGTCGTCGAGACCCGGTTGTGGCGGTCGAGATTGAGCTGGGTGAGCGCGGAGGCGTAAACCTTGAACGACTGTCCGGCGAGGGCCGGCGGGACGAGCCGGGGGTTCAATCCGTGAATGCCCTCCAGAAGGATGATCTGGCCCGGGCGCAGCCGGACGATCGCGCCCGGCTCCTGCCGGCCGAGTTGGAAGCTGTAGCGCGGCAACTGCACCTCGTCGCCGGCGAGCAGGCCGGCCAGGTTCGTGGCGAGCTGGTCGAGCCGGAGGGCGTCGATGGTCTCGTAATCGAGCTTGCCGTCGGCATCGCGCGGCGTGTTTTCGCGCTCGACGAAATAGTGGTCCAGTTCCAGGGCGAAGGGGGTGATGCCGAGCGCCAGCAATTGCACGGCCAGCCGGCGGGAGAACGTGGTCTTGCCCGACGAGGAGGGGCCGGAGATAAGCACCAGCCGCGCGCCGTCGCGCCGGTCGGCAATCTGCCGCGCGATGGCGGACACGTGGTGCTCGTGCAGGGCCTCGGAAACCAGGACAATCTCACGGCCACGCCGCTCGACAATCGCGTCGGCCAGCGCCCCGGCGGCGCCGATCCCGAGCCGCTCGAGCCAGTCGCCATACAGGCGGAATGAAGAGAGCAACTTCGGCGATTCCACCGGCGGCGGAATGAGGGTCGGCGTGTGCTGCCGCGGGTAGCGCAGGACAAAACCGCTGTCCATCGGGGCCAATTCGAACCACTTGAGGTAGCCGGTGGCAGGCACCAGGTAGCCGTGGGGAAAATCGCCGTAGTCCTCGAGATCGTAAAGGGTGATGAGGGGCCGGATCCGGTGGCGCAAGAGACGGACCTTGTCCTGCTGGCCGCGCTTGGTGAAATAGTCGATGGCCTCGGAGACCGGGATATCGCGCCGGACAAAGGGCACGTTTTTCGCGACGAGCCGGCGCATTTCCGCCTCCAGGGCCGTGAGATCGGCGGTATTGAGCGGCGGGAGGCCACGCACATGGCAGAAGTAGCCGCCCGAAGTCAGCGCGTGGTCCACGAACAATGCGCCCGAGGGAAAAAGCCGGGCCACGGCGGCCTGGAGCAGGAAGATCAGCGAGCGGCGGTAGATCCGCGCGCCATCGGCCTCGGCCATTGAGACGGGACGGACCTGCGACTCGATCTTGACCGGGCGCGTGAGCTCCGAAAGTTCGCCGTTGACCACCGCCGCGACGAGCGGGGCCGGCACCATGGCCGCCAGCGGGGCGAGGAGGGACTCCAGGGTGGCGCCGCGCGGACCACGCAGGGTGCGGCCGTCCGGCAGGTGGATTTCGATGTGCTCGCTGGGGGTGACAAAGGGACTTTCAGGCATGGGGAAGGGAAAAGGGGGATGCAGCCGGTTGATCCGGTGGGGACAGACCAACCATCATCGGCACAATCGGCCCACAATTCCACCGGAAAACGATAGGGGGACAGGCTGGGCGCAGCTCAGTTTCATGCAGTCTCTGGAGGCGGTCTCCATGGCCCTCGGCAAGCCGCCAGCTGGTGGGCGTGCAGGTCCCTCTGCCCGCACCGACGGGCACGGGACGTGCCCGTCCACCCCTGTAGACGTTCGGCGAAGAGCCGCGGACAGCCCTTATGGGATCTACACGGGGAAAGCTGACTGCCACTCTGACTGTGAAAAAGCGGGATGCGCCCGAACAGGCTACTTGGTCCGGTTGCGAGGATGATGCTTCGCATGCTGGTCGAGCAGACGCGAGGACTCGACCGCAGTGTAGATCTGGGTGGTGCCGATGCTGGCGTGGCCGAGCATTTCCTGAATCGCACGGAGATCGGCACCGCCCCCGAGCAGATGCGTGGCGAAGGAATGGCGCAGCAGGTGGGGCTTCACGCTCTGGCTGAGTCCGGCGCGGGCGGCGGCCGACTTGACCATCGCCCAAAGGGTTTTCCGGGACATCGCCTTGCCGCGCTCGGTTATGAAGAGTTCGCTGCCAGTGCGCGGCTTGACGAAATGCGGGCGGGCGGAAACGAGATAAACCTGCACGGCATCGCGGGCCTTGGCGCCGAGCGGGACGACGCGCTCCTTCGAGCCCTTGCCGAAAACGCGGACAAATCCGTGCTCCAAATCAACCTGCTGCAGGCTGAGCCCACAGATTTCGCTGGCCCGCAGGCCGCTCGAATAAACCAGCTCCAGCATGGCGCGGTCACGGACCGAATAGGCGTCGAGACCGGTCGGAGCGGAGAGGAGTTTCTGCATATCGCCGGTGGAGAGCGTCTGCGGCAGCTTGCGGCGGATCTTCGGGCTCGCGAGCAGTTCGGTCGGGTCGTCGGGGCGGACGTTTTCCCGAACCAGGTGGCGGCAGAGCATGCGCATGGCGGTGAGCTTGCGCGCCTGGGTGGAGCCGGTGAACCGGTCGCTCAACGCGTGCAGCCACGCCGTGAGATGCTTCGAAGTTACCTTCTTCCAGTTGGCCGCGCCCTGCTTTTTCAGGAATATCGCGGCCTGGACCAGATCGTCGCGATAAGCAGCCTCGGTGTTCCGCGAGAGCCCACGCTCCAAGGTGATCGTGTTGAGATAGGAGCGGATTTCCTCCTGGAAATCATCAGGAGCTCCTGCGACATGGTCCTGTTCTATCCGCGGAGCGCGTCTGGCTTTCATTTCGCGCTGACCGGAGCCGGTCAGTAGCGGCGCGGCCGGCGCGGGCCGGGCGGCGGGGCATTCAGCTCGCGGATGCGGTAGGTGATGCGGGCCTTGTCGAGATCGTAGGGGCTCATCTCCATCTTCACCTTGTCGCCGGCGGCGATCTTGATGAAGTGCTTGCGGAGCTTGCCGGAGATATGGGCCAGCACCATGTGGCCGTTGTCGAGTTGCACACGAAACATCGTGCCCGGGAGGACGGTTATGATCTTGCCCTCCACTTCAATCACTTTGCCGTCAGACATAATTTTGGATGGGGTGCTGGCTGGTTTGGGTCATGCAGGAAATGCTAATAAAAGCCCCTTGTAACTGTGGAATTCCCTCCGTAGTCAAGGCTTTCCGTGGCTGACCTGGACTCCAACCGCCCATCCCTCCCCTGCCCTTTCGAGAAGGTTTTCCCATCGCAGCTGTTGCGGGACGATGCGTTTTACATGTGGCAGGCCTATAATCTGGCGATCGACGCATGGCGGCAGGACGAGGTTCCCATCGGTGCCGTGATCGAACTGGGGGGCGAAATCATCGCCTCCGCCCACAACCAGCGCGACAGCACCCGCGATCCCACCGCGCACGCCGAAATCCTCGCGCTTGGTCAGGCCGCCAAAGCCGTGGGCGACTGGCGCCTGATCGGGGCGACGCTCTATGTGACCAAGGAACCCTGCCCCATGTGCTCGGGCGCGACGTTGATGTCGCGGCTCAAGCGTGTGGTCTATGCAGTGCCCGACCCCAAGATGGGCTGTCTCGGCGGCGCGACTGACCTGAACGGCCTGCCGCAGTCAAACCACCACCTTGAGATCACCCGCGGCGTGTTGCAGGAACCCTGCCTCGAACTGCTGCGCACCTATTTCAAACTCAAGCGGCAGGAGGAATGATCGCGCGTTCCCCGACAAAGGAAATGACGTGCCTCGCAGTTGACGCGGCACCCAAGGCGTGCAAATTGGTCCATACTTATCCAACCCACCACGAATATGGCATACGAACTTCCCAAACTTCCCTACGCGAACAACGCCCTCGAGCCCCACATCGATGCGAAGACGATGGAGATCCATCACACCAAGCATCACCAGGCCTACATCACCAACGCCAACAACCTCCTGAAGGACCACGCGGCTCTCGCCGCGCTCGACGTCAACGCGCTGATCGCCGACCTCTCCAAGGTGCCCGAGGCCATCCGCGGCGGCGTGCGCAACAACGCCGGCGGTCACAGCAATCACTCGTTTTTCTGGACCATCCTGGGCCCCGGCAAGGGTGGCGCCCCCAAGGGCAAGCTCGCCGCGGCCATCGACGCCGAGCTCGGCGGCTTCGCCAAATTCAAGGAAGACTTCGCCAAGGCCGGTGCGACCCGCTTCGGCTCCGGCTGGGCGTGGCTCGTCGTCAACGGCGGCAAGCTCGCGGTCGGTTCGACCGCCAACCAGGACAGCCCGCTCATGGGCAAGGCCGTCGCCGGCATCGAGGGCAAGCCCGTCATCGGCCTCGATGTCTGGGAACACGCCTACTACCTGAACTACCAGAACCGCCGGCCCGACTACATCGCCGCCTTCTGGAACGTCGTGGACTGGGACGCCGCCGAAGCGAACTACGTCGCGGCGCTGAAGTAAGCGCCGGCTGAATCCACCGCTCACCCGCAGGATTCGCCCTACCCCTTCCCAAGCCGCGCCGCGAGGCGCGGCTTTTAAATTTTCACCGCCTCAAACAAGGTCTTTTCAGGAGGTGGAACCCGTCCTCCGGACGGGTTGACTAGCAGCATGCCACCCTTCCCCGGGCGCACATCACACAAAACCCCAGCATGGGTAGACAACGCAGCCACCTACCACATCCGAATCAGTTTGCAGCGGAGTTCGCCTCTGCCCCTGACCGACGTGCGTGTTGCCCCGGCACTGTTAGGGTCCGCCCGGTTTTACCATGCGGAACTGAGATGGAACTGCCGCCTGTTCCTGCTCATGCCCGACCATCTGCATGCCTTGTTGGCCTTCCCCCACGACAAGACACCGGGTGCCGTGATCAGAAAATGGAAGGCCTACCACACCCGGACGCTCGGCCTGTCCTGGCAGGGCAATTTCTTCGATCACCGGATCAGGAACCTGGATGAATTGGATGAGAAGGCGGCGTATATCCGGCTGAATCCCGTCAGGAAACTTCTTTGCCGAAGTGAGGAGGATTGGCCGTGGTGGATTACGTGCGCTGATTAACCCGTCCGGAGGACGGGTTCCACCTTACTGCAATCCTCCCACCCTCACTTCTCCTTCATCACGTAGACGCCGTCCCACTTCGTGCCGGGCGGGTGCTCCTTCATGTAGTGGCAACGCGCGATCATGATGAGTGACGGGTTGGTCTCGATGGCCTGGGCCTTGCTCGGCTGGTTGGGCTCGAGCGCCGCACTCCTGGTGAACAGGGTCGACGCCCCGTCCCAGTCCTGCGCGAGATAGCGCTCGATGCCCTGGGCGTAGAGGCCGAGGCACTCGAGCGTCGTCGGCTTGACGGTCTCCTTCAACCCGACGATCTCGAACACGGGCACGGGCTGCGAGCGGCCCTTGACCACGATTCGGTCCAGATAGCGGAACACCACATGGTCGCCGCCGTGCTTCTCGCACTCGAGCTTGGTCGCTTCCGTGACCATGGTGTAGACGCCAAGAGACTTGGCGCCCGACTCCATGCGGGCGGCGAGGTTCACGTTGTCACCCATCATGGTGTAGCTGAAACGGGTGCGACTGCCCATGTTGCCGATGATGGCGGTGCCGGTGTTGAGACCGAGCCGGGCGCGCAACACATGGACGACCGAGGGCCACTTCGCGCCCTCGCTGCGCCATTTCTGGCGCAGCTCCTCGATGCGGGCCTGCACGCGCTGCGTGGCGAGGCAGGCGCGATACGCATGGTCGGGCACCGGCAGCGGCGCGCCGAAGATGGCGACGACGGCGTCGCCGATGTATTTGTCGAGCGTGCCCTTCTCCTCCTGCACGATGTCGGTGCAGGCCGTGAGGTATTCGTTCATCAGCTCGACCAGCTGCGACGCCGGCATGAGCTCCGAGAAGGTGGAGAACGACTGGATGTCGGAGAAGTAGGCGGTGATGACGTCCTCGTGGCCACCGAGCTGCGGGTCGGCCTCGGCCTCCACCATCTGGTTGACCAGCTCGGGCGCGAGGTAGGTGCCGAACATGTTTTTGATGCGGCCCTTGGCCTTCTCCTCGACGATGAGCTGCCAGATGACTCCGGCGAAGGCCGTGCTCAGCGCCGACGCCAGCGGGGCGGCCATGGGCAGGACCAGTTCGCTGGTCGAGAAAAGCCAGAAGCTGAGGCCCACGTAGGCGATCAGCACCAGCAGCGCCGACGACTTGGACAGCAGGCCGCGCGCGCCACCCGCCATGGCCAGTTCCGTGACAACCACGGTGAGCACAAAGGTCAGCACATAGAGCGCCCAGATCGGCAGCCGGTGCAAAAACCGGCCGCTGACGATCGTCTTGAGCAGATTGCCATGCACCCCGACCTTCGGCACGGGATTCTCATCCGTGGGAGTGACCGCCAGATCCTGCAGCAGCGGATCGACCGGACCGATGAGAATGACGCTGTCGGCAAACTGCTTGAAGAATTCCTGGGCGTTGGCGCGGACTTTCCCGTCCTCCGCGCTCAGCATCCGGGTGTAATTGTAGACGGTGGAGAAGCCGATGCGGGGATTCTTGGGCGAGAGCCAGGGGCTGAACCAGTTGATCTCCACCAGCTGCTGGTCCGTGAGCGGGATACGCTGCACGAGGGTTCCGTCCGGCCGCGGAATCTCGATGACCTCGGGCGTGATCTTGACCGTCTTGGGGTCCACGCCCCAGTAGAGCAGCGCCAGGCTCAAGGCCATGTGGTCGTAGCGCTTCACGCCCGTCGGCGCGAAGAGGGGCACCCAGCGGGTGCCGCCGGCGAGCGTGTCGATCAGGCCGATGCGCGGCGGATTCCACATGATCCCGCGCCCGATGTTGAACTCGGGCAGCTCGGGCAGCGCCACCTTCTGGAGATCCTTGATCCCTTCGCGCAGCATGGGGAAATCCCGCACCTCGCGCTTGCCGGTGACCTCGCGGTATTCGCGCGACGCGTAGGAGGCGGCCACAACCATGGGCGGATTGTTGCGCAGGTAGCGCGCCAGCGCGACATTGGCCTCCACCCACTTGGCGCGGTCGTAGGACTCGGACACTCCCTTCTCCGAGAACACAATGTCCACGCCCACGGCCTTGGCCTTGCCGGCGTCGATCAGGGCGCCACCCACCTGCGCGAAATACGCCCGGGGCCAGGGGAAATTGCCCAGCTCGTCGATCGACTGGGAATCGATGTCCACGTAAACCACCGGCACCGGAGCGTCGATTTCCTTCCGGTATTGGAACCGATAATCGAGCATCAGGTTGTCCAGCACCGCCAGATACCCTTGCTGCGACAGGAATGCCCAAAGCAGGGGAAGTGGCAGCAAAAGCAGACGCCATTTTATCTTCGCCTTGGTTTTTGCCACGTTGAGGAAAACCTAGACGGCGGGAGGACGAGTTAAAGCAGATTAAATCCCTCAAACAAAACGCCCGGCACCGTGAAGTGCCGGGCGTTACTAAAAATCGGGCGATCAGCCTCCCGCCCCGGGTGTCAGTTGCGGAACAGTGGGGATGTTCACCGGCGGAGGGGTTGGCGGAGGCGGAGCGGGTGGCGTGGGAGTCGGCGTAGGCTCCGGAGTCGGTGTAGGCGTGGGAGTGGGTTCCGGCGTCGGCTCGGGTGTCGGTTCAGGCGTGGGAGTCGGCGTAGGTGTCGGCGTCGTCGAGAAATTGGTCGTCTGCAGCACCTGGGTGATGCTGATCGCGGCTTCGGTGATCACCGCCGCTGTCGCCGCGGGAATATCCTGCGTCACGATGACAGGGGCAGCCGCCGGCGCCGGGGTCTCGCCGGGCGTGGTCGGAGTGTCCGGCACATCGACGGTGACCACGACTTCCTTGCCGGATTCGACGGGGATATCCTGCGTGGTGACGCCTTCCATCACGACGCGACCGTCGGCCGTGGAAACGGTGAAGAACGCCTTGCCGTCGGCCGAGGGCCGGAAAACGATGCGGAAGATGGTGCCGCGAATGCCGGCGGCGCCGACCGGAGTCTTGATGTTGAAAGTCGAGCCCTTGTCGGTGTTGAGCTTCTTCACCTCGCCGACCATTTCGCCATACGCCAGGTTCAGGCTGGTCTTGGAAACGGTGGGCTCGGCCTTGAGGGTGCCGATGTCAACCGCATCGCCCAACGGGTCGATCTTGAATTCCTCGATGGCCAGGCTGGACTCGGCCCCGAGTTTGATCGAGGAACCGTTTTCGAAAACCAGCACCACACTTGAGGACGGCCCGGTCTTGACCGTATCGGTCTCAAACAATTGATCCCCGTTCTTGAGCGGAACACTCGTAAGATCCTTCTGCACCTTCTGCACGTCACCCTCGATCCGGGCCGCCAAAATCTTGCCCAGGTCGGACTGGGCTGCGGCATTCAATGACAAGAATATTGCAAGAGATGCGCACAGGACAAAGCGAAGGGCGGTAATTTTCATATAACCTGGACGTGATACGGTTATTGGCGGGCGGACAACTGCTGTTGCAGTGTTAATGCCGCGCGATTTGAGGGGTCAAGGGCTAAACAGGTCCGCACCGCCTGCAGCGCCTCCTCTTTTCTGTCCGGGAGGACACTCAGATGGTAGGCATGGTAATACCACCAGCCGCTGGTGTTAGGGGCGAGTTTGAGCGCCTGCTTGAAGCAGGTCTCCCCCTCCGCGTGGCGCGCCTGCATATCAAGGGCCACGCCCCGGCGGATCCAGAATTCCGCATTCAGCGGACAGAGCGCCAGCGCCCGTTGCGCCAAGGGTTCCGCCTGCCGGCCCAGCGCCACCAAGTCGCCTTTCCCGATATGCCAGCTTTGCGTGGTGGCATAGGCCAGGTCGGACCAAGCCTGGCCGTTCTGCGGATGGATTGTGACGGCCAGCCCAAAACCGTCGAGGGCGGCCGTCATGATCTGGACCAGATCCCCTGCCCCCGTGGCCGCCTGACGGTCAATCGCCTTGCGCGCCGCGTAGCGCACGGCCTCACCGCGATAAAGCGGATCGGCCACGAACCCGGCAACCAGCAGGCATGCTGCGAAAAGCACGAGTCCACCGAAACGTGCGACCGGAACCGAAACCATCCGGCCTAACCCCGGTTCGTCCCGCAACAACAGCGCCCCGGCCACCGCCGCCGCAAAGGCGAGGGCCGGCAGTTTGGTGTGGAAATCCACCGCTAGGTGGAAGGCAAAGGCCAGCAAGCCCAGAAAAAGCCCCAGGCGCCATTTCCACAGGGAAAAAATACTGGATGTGGAACTCCCTTCGCGACGCGCTCTTTGCACCGCCCGCCAGCCGAGCCAGAGCAGGACACCGCCCGCGACGATCCACAGCGTGAAACCAACCAATCCGTAATCGCTCAGGGCGTTCAGATAATCGTTATGCGCCCAATCGGGTTCGTTGATGAACCCCTTCGGCCGGTATTGGTCGAAGAGCACATTATAGGAGGCCGCACCGCTGCCCAGCCAAGGATGATCGCGCCAGATCTGCAGGCCCGCCTTCCAGATGATCGGGCGGCTCAGTTCGAATTTCCCCTCCAAGAACGGCTGAATGCGGCTGTGGGCATAATCGCTGAAACGGTAAAGCGCCCAAACGCCCGCCGCCGCGAGCATGAACACCACCAACACGCCGCTGAGACGCCTGCGCCAGTTCCGCCCATCCAGCATCGGCCAAAGCATCAGAACGAGCGCGAGACTGATCCAGCCCCCGCGGCTGCCGGTCAGCACCACCGCAAAGACAAACAGAGCGGCCAGCCAACCGCAGGCCACCTTGACCACCGGCTTGGTCGCACGGGAAAACACCAGTGCCAGACACGCCGGGATCATCAGTTCGAGCAGGCCGGCGAGGCTGTTGGGAATGCCGAACATGCCGGCGGAGCGCCCGATGAATTGCTCGGCCTGGGTGCGGTCCAGCATCATCCACCGTGGATTGCCATAGCGTTGGTAAGCCGCCATCGCCACCCCCACGAGGCCGAGCACGACGAAGGCTCCCACGACCACTTCGGTCTGCCGGCGGCTGCGGCCAAAGTGGAGCATCAGCACGAAAACGAGCCACATTTGGAGCCAAAGCAGCCACTCACGCCAAGCCAGCCACTGCGCGGGTGCCAGCCAGAGCACGCTGCCCAACGCATAGAGCAGAAACGGCACCGGCAGCAGCGCCGCCCGGTTGAAGACCAGAGGCGCGCTCCCCCGCCCCAGCATCCACAACGCGCCGCCGAGCGCGGCGAGTCCGAAAACGGCCCACATCGTCCCCACCATCGTCTCGGCCAGGTAGCCGCCGAGGCAGAGCGTCGTCCAGCCCATCGTTGCGGCCAGCCCGACCACCAAAGCCCATTCACCCAGGCCATACAGCCGCGCCTGCGTCGTGCCGGTTGAAGGAGCCTGCGGGGTCATGCGTCACCCGGTTTCAATACCGTCTGTCCGGATGGAGCCACAAAAAAGCCGAAGCCCCGAATCCCGCGTGTAGCGGCGGTCTATGACCGAAGTTCCGATTCATACGACGGCCATAGATCGCCGCTACAGGAAACCATCGCGAAAAAAAGCCGCCCGGCCTTGCGGTCGGGCGGCTGAAGTTGCTGGCGTGCGCCGCGGAATGCAGTGCGCGCTTACTTGGTCGGCACGCTCTGGATCGTCTTGAGGATCCGGCCGGCGACCAGATACGGGTCGGCGGCGGAATTCGGACGACGATCCTCGAGATAACCCTTGTAGCCGGCCTTGACGAAGCTGTGCGGCACGCGGATGGAAGCACCGCGGTCGGCGACGCCGTAGGTGAACTTGTCGATCGACTGCGTCTCGTGGAGACCGGTGAGACGGAGGTGATTCTCCGGACCGTAGACGGCGATGTGCTCGTCCATGTGCTTGCTGAAGGCGGCCATGAGCTTTTCGAAGTATTCCTTCCCGCCGACCTCGCGCATGTGGGTGGTCGAGAAGTTGGAATGCATGCCGGAACCGTTCCAGTCGAGCGCCTGCTGGAAGGGAGCCAGGATCGGCTTGCAGCGCCACTCGATGTCGATGCCGTAGGTCTCGCACAGACGGGTCAGGATGTAGCGGGCGACCCACATCTGGTCGGCCGCGCTCTTGGAACCCTTGCCGAAGATCTGGAACTCCCACTGGCCCTTCGCCACCTCGGCGTTGATGCCCTCGATGTTGATCCCGGCGTCGAGGCAGAGATCGATGTGCTTCTCGACGATCTCACGGGCGACGGAACCGACGTTCCGGTAGCCGACACCGGTGTAATACGGACCCTGCGGAGCAGGGAAGCCGCCCGGGGGGAAACCGAGGGGAGCGCCGTCCTTGTAGAAGAAATATTCCTGCTCGAAGCCGAACCAGGTGCCCTCGTCATCCGGGATCGTGGCGCGGGAATTGGACGGGTGCGCCTCGCCGGTGTGGAGATAGGTCTCGCACATCACGAGGACACCGTTCTTGCGCGTGCTGTCGGGGAAGACCGCGACGGGCTTCAGCACCACGTCGGAGCTTTTGCCCTCGGCCTGCTGCGTCGAGCTGCCGTCGAAGCCCCAGTCCGGCAGTTCGGCCAGCTTCGGAAAGCTGGCGAAATCCTTGATCTGGGTCTTGCTGCGCAAGCTGGCCAGCGGGGTGTAGCCGTCGAGCCAGATGTATTCCAATTTGTATTTAGCCATAATGTTTTGGGTTTTGGGAGAGGTAGGGCGTCGGCCAAACCCGGCGACAGTGAGGCAGCCGAGGTCGGTGGAAACCTGCGGGCAATTCAGCACCTCACATGCCAGAGGCAAAGAGATTTTCGGAGCATGACTCAGGTTTTACAATTAATCCGGTGGCGCGGTGTTTTCCGGCCGGAAATACCGCTCTTGCCTCCTGCGTCCGGGGATGGATGTTGGCCTCGACAACCATGCACGAGATCAAGGACACCCAACGCGCGCAGGTGCGCATCGGTTTCGACGGCCGGGTCTACAAAACCTTCCGGGGCCGGGAAGCCTATGTGCGCTTTGAAAACGAAGTGCGCGTGCTCCGCTATCTGCAGGACCGCGACTGCCCTTTCGTGCCTAAATTACTGGAGGTAAACGAGGCCGAGCTCAGCATCGTGACCACCAATTGCGGCACCCGGGTGGACCACCTCGGGGCGGACCGGATGAAGGAACTCTTCGCCGAGCTCGAGACCTTTGGCGTCCGACACGACGACCAGGACATGCGCAATGTCACCTACCGCCGGAGCGACGGGCGGTTCTGCATCATCGATTTCGAATTCGCCACCCTGCTGGATCCCGCCGCCCACGCGAACCGGCCCGTCTCCCTGAATGCGCGCTGGTCCGGCCTGAGTCACCGCGGCCATGTGCGCCCGAACAACGAGGACACCTTCCTCGCCCTCGAGTTCGACGGCAAGGAAGCCCACTATCTCGGCAAGCTCGGCGACGGCTCGCTCGCGAAGACCGACTTCGTTTTCTCTGTCAGCGACGGCATGGGCGGCGCCAAGGCCGGCGAGTTCGCCAGCCGCATCACCCGCGACAAGATCACCCATCTTCTCCCCAAAAGCTTCCGCACCGCCGCCCCGGGGCCGCAGAGCGGCTATGACCGGATCCTGGACGAGCTCTTTCACGAGATCCATGACGACCTCCTGAAACTCGGCGAATCCTACGAGGAATGCCACGGCATGGGCACGACCCTCAGCCTCGTCTGGCTGACCCCTGGCTGGATGTATTTCGGCCACATCGGGGACAGCCGCATCTACCACCTCCCGCCCGCCGGCGGCCTGCACCAGCTCACCCACGATCACGGCCACGCCGGCTGGTTGCGTCGCAACGGCAAGATCAACGAACGCGAGGCGCGCGCCCACCCGATGCGCAACGCCCTCCACCAGGCCCTCGGCGCCGGCCACCAGATCATCCACCCGCAATTCGGCGCCTTCCCCTGCGTCCCGGGCGACCGCTACCTCCTGTGCTCCGACGGTCTCATCGACTGCCTGTGGGACCGCCACCTCGACGAGATCCTGCACACCGAAGATCCGGCCCCACCCGCCCAGCGACTGCTCAAGGCCGCCTTGGAACGCGCGGCGCGCGACAACATCACCGCCCTGGTCGTCGAGGCTTTCGCGCCGCCGGCCCACCCGCCCGCATGACCCGGATTTTCGTCTACGGCACGCTCAAGCGCGGCGGCGACAACCACTCGTATCTCGCCGGCCAGCAGTTTCTCGGGACCGCCCGCACGCCGCCGGGCTTCACCCTTTACTCGCTCGGCGATTATCCCGGCATGGTGCGGGCACCGGATGATAACGCCGGCGTGACCGGCGAATTGTGGGCCGTGGACGTCGGTTGCCTGCTGCGACTCGATGAACTCGAGGGTGTGGCGGAAAGACTTTACGAACGCGTCCCGATCCCGCTTGAACCACCCTTCGCCGATCAGCCGGTCGAAACCTACCTTTATCTCCGCAGCCTCGCCGGTCGCCCGGAAATCGGCTCCGACTGGCGGGAGTGAGGGTGTTTCTGGAGGCGGGGTGCCCTCACCCCGCGGGTTGAGACTACCGAGGCCGATGCGTAGCGGGGTGAGGGCACCCCGCCTCCAATCTGCTCAATTTTTCAGCGCCGACTTCGGCATGCGCTTCACGGTCACGAACCGGGCGCGAAACAATTCCTCCATCAATTCGCGGGCCGGCGCCGGTATGCGATTCACCAAATCCTCCATCGGCGGCAGATCCGCCTTCGGCTCCTCCGGGGCTTCCATATGTTCCAGCGTGGGCGTGACGATCCCCATCTCCCGTTCCTGGGCGAGCAACGCCGCCTCCTCCTCGGACGACGGCCCGGCCGGCGCATCCGTCGCGGATTCCTGTAGCGGCGGTCTATGACCGCCGTCGTCGTCAAGCCGGCGGTCATAGACCGCCGCTACAGATTCTTCCTCCGGCCTCTGGGCCTCAGCCGGCTTGGTCAGCCGTTTTTTTTTGAGCCGTCCTCGGGGAGGCTGTCCGCCATCGTGGCGATTTCCTTGATGAGTGAGTCGATGGCCCGCGCCCGGCTGGCCTCGACGGCCTTGAGCAACGCCACCTCGAAATTGATCTTCTCCGACAGGCCGTGCTTCACGCCGGCCTCGCCCTCGCGCAGGCCGTCGAGCAGGCGGGTAAGCTGCTCGGTGGTCATCGGCGTGCCGAGCAGGCCGCTGTTCCCGCCCTTGGCGATGGAATCGAGCAACGCGTCGCGCACATGCACCTGCACATCGACCAGCAGGCGGTAGAGGTCGCGGCCGTTCTCGTCGCAGTCGTCGACGATCTCCACGATCTTCCGGTGGTCGCCGGCGGCGAGCGCGGCGGCGAGCGCGGCGATCTTCTCCGCCGCCACCAGCCCGTAGACATCGAGCACGTCGGCCTCGCCGACCTCGGCGCCGCAGAAGGAAATCATCTGGTCGAAGATGGACTGGGCGTCGCGCATGCCGCCGTCGGCCATGCGGGCGATGCTGGCGAGGGCGGCGTCGCTCACCTTGATCTTCTCGGCCGCGGCGATCTTCTTCAACCGCTGCACGATGAGCTCGCTCGGGATCGGCTTCAGGTCGAAGCGCTGGCAGCGCGAGATGATGGTCGGCAGCACCTTCTGGACGTCGGTCGTGGCGAAGATGAACTTCACGTGCGCCGGCGGTTCCTCGAGGGTCTTGAGCAGCGCGTTGAACGCCTGGTTCGAGAGCATGTGCACCTCGTCGATGATGTAGACCTTGAACTTGCCCTGCGCCGGGGCGTAGCGGACGGTGTCGCGCAGCTCGCGCACCTGCTCGATGCCGTTGTTCGAGGCGCCGTCGATCTCGATGACGTCGAGGCACGAGCCGTCGGCGATGGACTGGGCGATGGGGTCGTTGACGTCGAAGTCGGCCTTCGGGCCGCCGGTGACGTTGAGGGCCTTGGCGAAGATGCGCGCGGTGCTGGTCTTGCCCGTGCCGCGCGGGCCGACGAAGAGATAAGCGTGCGCGATGCGGTTGCGGGCGATGGCGTTCTTCAGCGTCCGGACCACGTGATCCTGCCCCACGACGTCGTCGAAGGTCTGCGGGCGCCACTTGCGGGCGATGACTTGGTAGGCGGAGGACATGAAAGACCGAAGGACTGAATAACTGAAGGGCTGAAAAATCCAGCCTGTGTTTTCATTTTCTTTCAGTCCTTCAGTTATTCAGTCCTTCAATCCTTCAAAAAAAGTGGCCAGGCAATCCACGGCACTGGCAGGACGTCGTCACCGTTGCTGCCTTCCGGCCCTGGCGGGGTTCACGCGCCTGCGCATGCATGGCGCCTGGCCGAGGCGGACCGTAGGTCACACGCCCGCCCTTTCAACTAAAATAAAGAATTTCAGCCGATGAAGACGGGATTATCAGTCCAGCCGCCAAGGAAACGGCCGGCCGCTCAATTGCCCGGCGGCTTGTCCGGTGGAGGCGGGGGATTCTCGCCGGGAGCGCGGTCGCGAGGCGGGCGGGCCCCGTCCTCGGGACGGCCGAGATGCATCCGCTTGGCCTTTTCCGCCTTCTCCCGCGCTTCCCGCATCTCGCGCAATTCGTGGTTCATCCGCTCAAACTTGGTGCGCTGCTCCGGCGTGAGCTTCGCGGAGATCTCCCGCTGCATGCCTTCGACCACCGTCTTCGTTTCCTCCACGGAAGTGTTCCGGATGCGGTTCAGCTGTTCCATGCTGCGGCGGACGATGGGGCGGATCTGCTCCTGCTGTTCCGGCGTCAACGCCAGGCGGTCATTCAGGCGCTTGAGGTGCTTCGGCGCCCACTCCTCCGGCACGGGACGGTTCACGAGCTTGTCCTTGCAAACCCGCAGCGTCACGAATCCGCCGGCCACGCCGCCGGCCGCGAAGATCCCGATCAGGACGAGGATGACTTGCCAGGGCTTGCTCATGCTCAGGAGATGTCCAGCAACTCGACGATCGAGTCGGTGGCGCCGGTGGCGTAGATGTCGGTCTGGTCGGTGGTGAGGATCGAGTAATTGAGGGCGGCCGAGGCGATGCCGAACACCGCCGCGACCACGAGGCCGCGCAGGGCGAAATGTTCGATGAAGGCCCACGGGCCTTCCGCCGGGGTCGTGGCGGCCCGGGCCGCGACGCGCGTGGCAAAGCCATACGGCACCGTGACGGGATCGGCGGGGGCCGACCGCGCGAGGGCGGTGAGTTTCTGCCATTGGTGATCGAATGTGCTCATGACTTCTCCTTGCTTTTGAGTTCCTGAAATAATTTTTGCAATTTCCGTCTGGCGCGAAATGCCCGCACCTTGACCAGCGTCTGGTTCCAGCCGGTCAGTCCGCTGATCTCGGCGATGGTCTTCTGCTCGAGGTCGAGCAGCTGGATGACGAGGCGGTCGTCGGGCTTGAGCTGGCCGAGCAGCTTGTGGACGAGCTCGCGCGCGGCGAGGGCGTCACCGGGAGTGACATCGCGCTCGTCGGTCATGACATGGTCGAGCACCTCGGCCTCGTTCTCGGACAGGTCGGCCCAGCGGAACTCGGGGCGGCGCTTCTGGGCCCGGAGCTGGTCGATGCAGGTCGTGACCGCGATCCGTGAGACCCAGTGCGGGAACGGGACGTTGCCCTGATACTGTGCGAGGCGGGTGAACATCTTCAGAAAAATATCCTGGGCGAGGTCTTCCTCGGCGACGCGGCGTGGCAGATGGGATCGCACGATGCGGATGACAAGCGGGTAAAGGTGCTCCACGAGCTGGCGCGAAGCCGCCTGATCGCGTTGCCGCACGCGATCCAGACAACCCGGCAGGTCGAACGGTTCATCAGCCATGGAATGGAGGGCAAGTCATGCACACTTCCTGAGACGGTCGCGCGGCCGTCGCAGTTACCATGAAAATCCGGCACGGCAAGTGGTTGCGGAGGACGGAAAATGACGGTCCGGCAATCATGTCGTCGGCCCCATCAGGCGCGATCCACTTTGTAAAACATCCACAGCCCAAGGCTTTGGAAGGCAAGGTTGGGCAGCCACATAAGCAGGTCGGGACGGAGCGCCGGGGAGTTGTCGAACCAGCCGACCACGATGGTGGCGAAATAATACCCCAAGGCCAGCGCGAGCCCGATGCCGAGATTGGCGGAGGTTTCCTTGCGCGAGATTTTGATGCCCAGCGGTATCGCGATCAGGGCCAGCGAAAGCACGGAGAACGCCGTGGCGAACTTTTCGTGGATCGTGATCTGCACGCGCATGAGCTCCTGCTTCTGTTCCGCGGCGGACAGCTCCGGATTCGGCTGGTGCAGCCGCCGGCGCCACTCCGCGATGAGCTGGGGAAAGGTGAACCACTTCAGCTTCTTTTGCACCGTCCGCTCGCCGGTGATCCTGTCGAGCGGCAGATCGAAGGTGGCTTGGTCTGAGGCGCCGCCGCTGTGGATCTTCGCCGTGTCCTCGGGATCCTTCCGGTCGTGGACCTCGGCCTGCAGGTAGTTCAGCGCGAGGATGAGCTTGTTATGGGTTTCATCGAAATCGATCCGCCCCGAGGCGGCCCGGCCCGAGTTGACCACCCGCTTCTGCTTGTCCAGTTCCCAGATCCAGATGTCCTTCAGCACGTCTCCGTTCTTTTCGCCGACATAGATCACCCGGTCCGGGAAATCGTGAATGAAGGTCTTCGGCACGATGAAGCTGAGCGGGTTCTGCCGCACCGACTCGGCCAGCTCGCGCTGATAGGCCAGCCGCGCCACCGGCATGAATTGAAAATTGATCAGCGCCGCCACCGTCACGCCGATGAGAGCGAAAAACAGGATCGGCGCCGACAACCACGCCACGCTCACCCCCGAGGCCCGCAAGGCCGTGATCTCGCGGTCGGACGACATCCGTCCGAGCACCAACAGGATGCCCGTCAGCATGCCCATCGGCAGCGCATAGGACACCACGAACGGCACCAGCAGCCCGATCAGGCGGACAAAGGTATCGAATGCCAGCTGGCCCGACAGCATCAGCCCGAGCAGATCCTTCAGCGCGTTGCCGATCATCAGCACGAAGGCGAAGAGCCCCACGGCCGCCCCGCACGTCAGCACGACGTTCGCGAAGATGTGCCGGTGAATGAGATTCATGCTTATCTTGAACTCTGTTGATTACTCCCAATCCTGTCCAAGACATTTCCGCTCCCATGTTGTTCAAGCCCGCCAAGCCGTCCATCCACGGCGAAACCCTCGACTCGCTCACCACCCTGCTCAAGGAGCACGGGCACCCGGGCTTCCGCGCGCGCCAGATCACCGAGTGGCTCTACAAGAAGCGTGTCCGCACCTGGGACGAGATGACCAACCTCTCCCGCCCGCTGCGCGCATGGCTCGCAGACACCTTCGAGCTCGACCCCACCGCCTTCGTCCTCACCAAGCAGTCCGAGGACGTCACCGACAAGCTCCTCCTCGAACTCGGTGACAAGTCCCTCATCGAGACCGTCATCATCCGCGCCCCGCAGCTCGGCGTCGGCCAGGAAAACTCGCGCAAGACGATCTGCATCTCCACCCAGGTCGGCTGCGCCATGGGCTGCAAGTTCTGCGCCTCCGGCCTCGAGGGCCTGAAGCGCAACCTCTCCGCCGGCGAGATCGTCCACCAGCTCATCCAGGTCTGCCGCCAGGAGGACGACCGCACGCCGCGCGCCCGCGCCGAGCTGGCCTCGTTCGACAACATCGTCGTCATGGGCATGGGCGAGCCGCTGCACAATTACGACGCCATCATCCGCGCGCTCACCATCGTGAACGCCGAGTGGGGCCTCGGCTTCGGCGCGCGCCGCATCACCTTGTCCACTTCCGGCCTCGTGCCAAAGATCCGGCAGCTCGCCGAGGAACCGCTCGGCATCCGGCTGGCCATCTCCCTTCACGGTGCCACCGACGAGGTCCGCGAGCAGATCATGCCGGTGAACAAGAAATACCCGTTGAAGGAACTGCTGCCGGCCGTGAAAGAATTTGCCCAGAAACAGGGCCGCATGGTCACGCTCGAGTTCATCCTCATCGAAGAGGTCAACGACTCGCTCGACCAGGCCCAGAAGCTCCGCGACATCGCCTGGGATCTGCACGCCCACGTGAACCTCATCCCCTACAACACCGTCGAGGGCCTGCCGTGGAAGCGTCCGAGCCTGACCCGGCAGGAGAAATTCGCCCGCGTGCTCGATGACGCCGGCGTGTCCGTCACGCTGCGCCGCGAGAAAGGCCACGCCATCGACGCCGCCTGCGGCCAGCTGCGCCTCAAGACCGAGAAGGCCCGCGAGGCGGCGTCCTCCTAACATCACTCTGTTAGGTTGGTCCTCTGGTGGGCGGGCACGTCCCTGTGCCCGCTTTGGGTAACGGCCGCTCCTCGCGCGATCCCTGCCGGCAGAGGGACCTGCCGGCCCACCCTCTTGTTATGTCCACAACGTAGCAGAGTATTACGGTGGAACGCGGCCTCCGGACGCGTTTAGCGCGCGGTGCCACCGCGCTCAACCATTGCCTTGCCGCCATGTCCTGCTAGCGCTCTCTCCGTCGCATGGATTGGCTCTCCCTCCCCTTGGTCATACTCCGCCTGGCCCTCCTGCTCGCCGGCTTGCTGCTGCCGGGCTCGATGATCTTGCGGGCCCTTCGTCTGCCGTGGTCGCTCGCGGCGGCCTTCGCCGGCTCCACCGCGACCCTCTACGTCACGGTGCTGGTCTTCGCCTGCACCGGCACGACCATTTCCCTCCTGTCCCTCGCGGTCGCGCTTGGCGTGGTGACGCTGGCCGCGCGTCTGGTGTCGGGCCGCCGCAGCGCCACGGAACTCACGTCCTCGTTCGCCTGCTTCACCAACCTCGGCTGGTGGACACCGCTCTACGCCACGTTCTGGGCCATCGTCCTCTACCGGCTCGCCACCCAGCCGCTCAGCGGACCGGATGTTTATTTCCGCTGGAGCTGGCTAGCGGAACAGATGGTGCAATCCGGCACGCTGGACTTTTATCCGCCCCGCAGCAGGGGCGACTTCGTCCGTTACTTCTGGGCGGAAAGCATCCCTCCCGGCATCGCCAGCCTCTACGCGTGGGCCTATGCCTGCGCCGGCTCCAAGCACGCGCTGTGGACTTCCCCCGTGGTCGCGCTGCTGCTGCTGTCGTTGCACGAGATCATCGGACGCATCGCCGGCCGCTGGGGCGGCGAGATCGTCGCCCGGCGCGCCATCGTGTTCGCAGCGGCCTGCCCGCTGCTTACCTGGGCGGTGCTCATCGGCCAGGAAACCGGACTCACCGCCGTCGCCGTCGGCGGCCTGGTGTGGAGCCTGCACCATCTCCGCGATGACGACGGCGGGCGCTGGGCCGTGCTGGCGGGCCTCTTCGCTCTGGTCGCCGCCAGCACGCGCGAATACGGTCCGGTCTTCGCCGTCGCGGCCGTGGTGGCCGCGATGGCCATGCGGATTTCCGGGGCGCGTATCATGCTTTTGGCACTGGCCGCCCTGCCACTGGCCGCAGCTTGGCCGGTGCGCGTCTGGCTGCTGACGGGCAATCCGTTCCATAGCCTCGACGTGGGCGGTTTGTTTCCGACCAACCCGGTGTTCACCGCCTGGAACGACGCCTTCCGCGGACCGCACACCGCGATCGACGGACGCGGACTCCTCCGTTACGGCGTGCTCTGGGCCCTGCCGGCCACCGTGGGATTGCTGGCGCTGGCCGGGCTGCTGATCCGTCGGCTGCGCGAGGCGTGGTTGATGGCATTCTTCACCCTGTTGGTGGCGGGCCTGTGGTATGTGTCCGTGGGCTTCACGGCGGGCGGACTGTTCTATTCCCTGCGTGTGCTCAGTCCGGCACTCGCCTTGCTCATCGTGGTCGCCGCCTACGGTTACGGGCTGGTCATCCGTCACGCCATGGCGGCGAAATTTGCCGCGGTAATCGTGGCGCTCATCGCCATCGAGTCGCTCCCCAAGACCTTGGCCCTGCCGGAAAATCCCTACCGGCTCGCGGTGCGCGACTGGTTGACGGCCGGGGCGCGCTTTCCCGAGTGGGTCCGCGCCGGCGAACATGAGCTGCTCGCCAAACTTCAGCCCCTCCCCGGTCACGAGCGCATCATCGGCGACAATGCCAGCCTGCAGCATGCCTTCGCGCCCAGCGGCATCACTGTGCTCCCAATCTGGAGTCCCGAGGTCGCATGGTTGTTCGATTCCGCCCAACACGCGGAAATGGTCGCAGAACTCTGGCAGAAGTCCGGGCTGCGCTACCTGGTGATCGCCAAGACCGGCCCGACCCCCGATTTCATCCGCGCCCATGCCCGGTGGCGCGCGCCTTACTTCACGCTCAAGCCGGTCGCGGAGACAGAAACGCACCTCATCATCGAGGCGACGGTGGCACCGCCCCTGGCGCCCCGAGGGCCCTAGGACGCAGTCTTTGCTTTACATATCATCGAATACGCATGCATTGATGTCCGAAAATGACACCTGATCGGCCCATCTCCGAACTCCTCTCCTCCCGGCGCACAGTGCGTTCGCTGGAGTTCTTCCCGCCCAAGGACGACGCCGGCCTCGATACCCTGCGTCAGACGGCTGCGGCGCTGAAGCGGATCGCCCCTGACTTCGTGTCGGTCACCTATGGCGCCGGCGGCACGACGCGGGACCGGACCGCCCAGGCCAGTGCGACGCTGAAAAGCGAGTTCGGCTTCACGGTCATGCCGCACCTCACCTGCGTCGGCCACTCGCGCGCCGAGCTCGCGGCCGTCGCCGACCAGCTCCACGGCTCCGGTTTCCGCAACATCATGACGCTCCGCGGCGATCCGCCGAAGGGCGACACCCAGTTTCGCACCGCCGCCGACGGCCTGAGCCACGCCAGCGAGTTGGTCACGCTGCTGAAGGAGCGTCATCCGGATTTCTGCCTCGGCGTCGCGGGTTATCCCGAGAAGCACCCCGAGGCCCCGTCGCTGGACGTGGACCTGACGAACCTCCGCCGCAAGGTGGACGCCGGCGCGGACTTCATCACAACCCAGCTCTTTTTCGACAACTCGGTCTATTATCGCTTCGTGGAGAAATGCCGGGCCGCCGGCATCACCGTGCCGATCGTCCCCGGCATCATGCCCGTGCTCTCGCTGAAGCAGGTCCGCCGCTTCACGGAGATGTGCGGCGCCCACCTGCCCCCGCAGCTGATCACCCGGCTCGAAGTCGCCGCCGAAAACGCCGACGTCGTCGAGATGATGGGCATGGACTGGGCGCTCGACCAGATCCGCGGCCTGCTGGCCAACGGTGCACCCGGCTACCACCTCTACATCATGAACCGCGCAAAAAGCGCGCTGGCGCTCGCGGCGGGCCTGGCGGCGTGAGATCGCTCGCGTTCCCCGCCAAAAACAGTTGTTCGCAGACGATGGCGTGCAGGCTGCCTTTCTCGACGCGCACCGATGTGCCTGTTGCCAGCCAACGGAGACGACCTCTGAACCGCGCAAAAAGCACGCTCACGCTGCGTGTCGCTGCCGGTCGGTTACCCCCGTGAGCTTCCAAGAAATCACTCCCGGATACGCGTGTGTCTGGATACGGTTTGCCGCCGGCCGACAACGGGGATTTAAAGGCGTTTGCGGAATCGCGCGGGAGTGAGTCCGGTTTCCCGGGTGAAAACAGTGCGGAAGAACGCCGGCTGCGAGAATCCGCAGCGGTCCGCCACCGCCTCGATGGTCAATCGCTCATCCGCGAGCAGCTCTTTCGCTCGCTCAAGGCGCTTCAACTGGAGGTATTTCCCGGGGGAAACACCGTAGGCTGCATCGAATGAGCGGTGGAAGGTGCGCACGCTCATGTGGCAGATCGCCGCCATCTCCGGGATGGAAGGCGGCCGGGCCAGCCTGGCCTCGATCACCTTTTCCAACGCCGCGAAATCAGCCTGGTTGCGCGGCTGCAGCACAAGGGAGCCCGCGTAGGCGGATTGCTTCTGCCGCACAGTGTCTGCCAGCAGGTTGCGGCCAAGGTCGCGGCAAAGCGTCCGGTCGCAGTGTTGTGCGACAATATGCAGGGCGAGGTCGATGGTCGACAGCAGCCCGCCGGCCGTGATGAAACCCGGCTGCTCGCACAGCAGCATGCGCGGATTCCAGCGCACCTCCGGAAAGCGTTTCGCGGCGAAATCCGCCCAGCGCCAATGGGTGGTCGCTTCGAGCCCGCCGAGCAGGCCGGCACCCGCCGGCAGGAAGGATCCCAGACAGGCCGTGGCAATCGTGAGCCCCCGCTCGCAGGCCTCGCTGAGAAAGCGCGATTCGCCGGCATCAACGGTGAATTCTCCCGCAAACCCGTCCAACGGCGGCACGATCAGCCAGCCCGTTGCCGGCAGCCGGCGCGGCACGCGCGGCAGACTGATCCCGTGCCGGTAGCGATGCGGACCAGCGCGCTCGGTGACGAATGCCGGGACAAACACCGATCGACCGGACAAACGGTTGGCCGAGCTGAAAACCAGGTCCAGCAACAGCGCAAAGCCGAGGGAGACCCGCCGGTGCAGGTAGATCGCGATGGGGACAGACGGTGGCATGTTAGGATCCGAGATTGGCAGAATAATATCTTTGCTCGTGATCATGTCACGTCAAAGAAACAAGCTCATGAATGCATTATCGACCTCCGTCCTCACCTTCGTCCTGATCGGCGGCCCCACGGTCCTCATCGACTACCACGGGCTGCGTTTCGTCACCGATCCGACGTTCGATGCCGGCGGCAGTGTCTATCCGCGCGGCCACGTGACCCTGCGCAAGACCAGTTCACCCGCCTGCACGCCGGCCGAACTCGGCCGGATCGACGCCGTCCTGCTGAGCCATGACCAGCATGCGGACAACCTCGACAATGCCGGTCGGGCGCTGCTGACGCGTGTGCCGCTCACCCTGACGACCCCCGTGGCCGCCGACCGGCTTGGCGGAACCGCCCGCGGACTGGCTCCGTGGGAGTCGGTGAATCTGGTGGCACCCGATGCGACCCAGGTGCGGATCACAGCGACCCCGGCACGGCACGGCCCCGCCGGGATCGAGCGGATCGCCGGCGATGTCACGGGGTTTATCCTTGAAGCGGAAAACACACCAACGGTCTACGTGACCGGAGACACCGTCTACTATGAGGGTGTGGCCGAGGTGGCGCGTCGGTTTTCGCCGGAAGTGATCCTTGCATTCGCGGGTGCAGCGCGGCCCCGTGGTCCGATGGACCTGACCATGTCGGCGAACGATCTGCTCGACACGGCGCAGGCGTTTCCGCAAGCGCTTATCCTTCCGGTTCATTCCGAGGGCTGGGAGCACTTCACCCTGCCGGCGGAGGCAGCCAGACAGGTGTTCGAAAATCTCGGCCGGGCCTCGCGGATGGAACTGCTCACGCGGGGACATCCGTTCACCTACCCGAGGCCACCGGAGCCGATGACGCCCGGATCGCAATAGAGAGCGAAACCCAAGGCGCCCGCCGCCCGCGCATCACGGGGGGAAACCCGGGCCGCCGTGAAGAGGCTCCTCGCCGCCGGAAAGACTGGCGCCGATATCTCCGCCGCCACCGGCATCTCCCTCCCTAGCATCCAGGCCATCAAGAAATCCTTCGGCTTGGTCAAGGCGCGCAAGCGGGGATAAGCGCAAAGACTTGCAATCACCACGCGGCCTAGCCGCCCGCAAACACCGGCCGGAAGCCGGCCTCGGTGAGAATCCTTGCGATCTTCTCGCGCTGGTCGCCTTGGATCTCGATGTCGCCGTCCTTCACCGTGCCGCCGCAGCCGCAGGCGTTGCGCATCTTTTTGCAGAGCGATTCCTTCTCGGGCAGCCCGATGCCGGTGAAACCGGTGACGATCGTCACGGTCTTGCCGCCGCGCCCGGCCGTCGTGCGCTTGATGTCGACGCGACCGCGGTTCCTGGGCTTTTCGATTTTAGATTTCTGCTCTTCGATTGGCCGGGTCGGGACAGTCGGCAAGCCAGCGCCACTCAGCGCCGCGAAGGGATTGTTCGCCAGCGGTTCGCCGCCGCTCGTCGGGACTTTGCCATCGGCGCTCATGCGTGCCCTCCCCCGCAGCCGCCCGGAGGCGAGGCCGGCTTGGCAAAGCCGCTCTCCCCGCCCAGCCAGGCCAGCGCCTTGGCATAACTGCGGCCTTCCAGAAAGTGCACCAGCTGCGGATGCAACTCGCCCCGGTGAACCGCGAGGAGCGACTCCACCTCGGTCAGCGCGGCGGACATCGCCAAGCCATCAGCGTTCTTTATTGCGGCTGTGAAGCGGATTAGCGCGGCTTTGATCTTGGGTTCGGTCAAGGGGAGGCGGTGGGTTTAAGTTCTATTTATCAGCACGTAACCGACGAATAGCGGTCTTATCAAGCCGGCTCTGCAGACCTGAAACAACTTGTGTCAGCTGGAGGCGGATGCTGCATTCACCTTCCCTCTCTCACCCGGAACCACTTTATTCAAGCCGCCGCAGTGCCCAACCTTTCTTCCCCATGAATCGCGTCAATGTTTCCACCGGCGCCAATGCCGTCGTGGTCGAGGAATATTACCAGCGCTGGCAGGAAAATCCCGACTCGGTCGACCCGACTTGGCGCGCCTTTTTCCAAGGTTTCACGCTCGGCTCCGACGGCCAGGCCGTCCAGTCCGCCCCCGCCGCCGGACTCGCCGCCGACAGCCTGAAGCAATCGCACGTCCACTACCTCATCAGCGCCTACCGCGCCCTCGGCCACCTCCAGGCCCATCTCAATCCGCTCGACCCCAACCCACCCCCGCCGGCCCCGAAGCTCTCCCTCGCCCAATTCAAACTGAGCGACGCCGACCTCGACACGGTCTTTGACACCGGCACCTACCTCGGCGGCGGCCAGATGAAGCTGCGCGAGATCATCGCCGCGCTGCACGAGACCTACTGCGGCCACGTGGGCGTCGAATACACCCACATCCAGGACCAGGACGCGCGCCGCTGGCTCCAGGAGCGCATCGAGTCCACCCGCCTCAAGCCGAGGTTCACCAAGCCGCAGAAGCTCCGCATCCTCCGCCGCGTGCACAAGGCGGAGCTGTTCGAGAAATTCCTCCACACGAAATACGTCGGCCAGAAGCGCTTCTCCCTCGAGGGCGGCGAGACCATCATCGCGGCGCTCGACGCCGTCATCGACCACTGCCCCGCGCACCAGGTCGACGAGATCGTCATGGGCATGGCCCACCGCGGCCGCCTCAACGTGCTCACCAGCGTGATGCGGAAATCCTTCGACATCCTCTTCGAGCAGTTTTCGGAAAACTACATCCCCGACACGGTCGCCGGCGACGGCGACGTGAAGTATCACCTCGGCTACGAGTCCATCCTCACCACCACGTCCGGCGCCAAGGTCGAGGTCCGGCTCGCCGCCAACCCTTCCCACCTCGAGATCGTCAACCCCGTCGTCGAGGGCAAGGCCCGCGCCCGCCAGCGCATCCGCGGCGACATGACCGAGCGCCGCGCCGTCATGCCGCTGCTCATCCACGGCGACGCCGCCGTCGCCGGCCAGGGCATCGTGGCCGAGACGATCCAGTTCTCCCAGCTCCCCGGCTACCGCACGGGCGGCACCCTCCACTTCGTCATCAACAACCAGATCGGCTTCACCACCGAGCCCATCGACTCGCGCTCCACCCGCTACTGCACCGACATCGCGAAGGCCATCGAGGTGCCGATCTTCCACGTCAACGGCGACGACCCCGAGGCCGTGTGCCTGGTCGCGCAGCTGGCGGTCGAGTTCCGCGTGAAGTTCAAGCGCGACGTGTTCGTCGACATGTATTGCTACCGCAAGCACGGCCACAACGAGACCGATGAGCCGTCCTTCACCCAGCCGCTGATGTATCGGCAGATCGCCGGCCATCCGCAGGTCTCGACCATCTACACGAAGATGCTCGTCGACGCCGGCGTCCTCACCCCCGCGCAGGGCGACGAGATCAAGGCCGAATATTCCGCCACGCTCGACGAGAATCTCGCCAAGGCCAAGGCCCGCGAGGCCACCAAGGCCGAGAAGCGCAAGAGTGCCACCGCCGCCAATCCCTTCAAGGGTTCCACCGCCGTCTTCCAGCCGGCCTACTCGCATGCCCCGGTGAACACCGCCGTGAGCGCCAAGGTCATCGCCCAGGTCGTGGCCGGCCTCACGACCGTCCCCGCCGGCTTCAAGGTCCACCCGAAGATCCAGCGCTTCATCGACGCCCGCGCCGCCGCGCACAAGAACCACGGCCCGTTTGACTGGGGCCTGGGCGAGGCCCTCGCCTACGGCTCGCTGCTCCTCGACGGCACGCCCGTGCGCCTCAGCGGCCAGGATTCCGAACGCGGCACGTTCACGCACCGCCACGCGGTGTTCAGCGACGTCGAGACCGGCGCCAAATACAAGCCGCTGAACCACCTCGCCCCCAAGCAGGTGCCCTTCTGCGTCTACAACTCGCTGCTCTCCGAGGCCGCCGTGCTGGGTTTCGACTACGGCTACTCGCTCGACTACCCCGACATGCTCTGCATCTGGGAGGCACAGTTCGGCGACTTCGCCAACGGCGCGCAGGTCGTCATCGACCAGTTCCTCGCCGCCGGCGAATCGAAATGGCAGCGCGTCAGCGGCCTCACCTTGCTCCTGCCCCACGGCTACGAGGGCCAGGGCCCCGAGCACTCCTCCGCCCGCCTCGAACGCTTCCTCCAGCTCTGCGCCGAGGACAACTTCCAGGTCGCCAACCTCACCACGCCCGCCCAGCTCTTCCACATCCTGCGCCGGCAGACGCTGCGCGACTTCAAGAAGCCGCTCGTCATCATGGCCCCGAAATCCCTGCTGCGGCACCCGGCCTGCGTGTCACCGATCGAGGATTTCACCAAGGGCTCGTTCCAGGAAATCATCGATGACCCGGCCGCCCCGAAAAAAACCGACCGCCTCATCCTGTGCTCCGGCAAGGTCTACTACGACCTGATCGACTATCGCGAAAAGCAAAAGATCGAGGGCACGGCCATCGTCCGCTTGGAGCAGCTCTATCCGCTGCATCGCGACCGCCTCACCGAGATCGCCGACGCCTACGGCCGCGACGCCCGCCTCATCTGGTGCCAGGAGGAACCGGCGAACATGGGCGCGTGGTCCTTCATCGCCCCGCAGCTCGAGGAAATCTTCGGCCGCAAGGCCCTCTACGCCGGCCGCGACTCCGCCGCCTCCCCCGCCGTCGGCGTGCTCGCCCTGCACCGCATGCAGCTCGCCACCTTCCTCCAAAAAGCCTTCACTGGCTGAACTCAAAGTAGCGAGTAGTGGGTAGTGAGTAGCGAGCATCGCCAACCACTCCCGCCGCTCCGCTACAATACCTACTCACTACTCGCTACCCGCTACTCACTACTCATCCCTCTGCCATGTCCATTGAAGTCAAAATCCCCCCGATGGGCGAATCCATCACCTCCGGCGTCCTCGCCAAGTGGCACGTCGCCGACGGCGCCATCGTCAAGAAGGACCAGCCGCTCTTCGAGCTCGAGACCGACAAGATCACGTCCGAGGGCACCGCCGAGGCCGCCGGCAAGATCACCTTCAAGGTTCCCGCCGGCACCGACGTGAAGATCGGCCAGGTCGTCGCCACGATCGACGAGACCGCGACGGCTCCTGTGGGCGGGGTGCCCTCACCCCGCGAGGCGTCACCCGCGAAATCCGACGAACAATCCCCCGCCGTCCGCCGCCTCGCCGCCGAGACCGGCCTCGACCCCGCCTCCGTCACCGGCACCGGCAAAGCCGGCCGCGTCACCAAAGGCGACATGCTGGCTGCCGGCGAAAAACCGTCCGCTTCCGCTCCTGTGGGCGGGGTGCCCTCACCCCGCGAGGCCGCGCCCGCGGTTGCCGCTGCCGCCGCTCCTGCGGCGGCACCCTCCGTAGCCTTGGCGAAGGAGAGGCAGACCCGCACCAAGCTCTCCAAGCTCCGCCAGACCATCGCCAACCGCCTCGTCGCCGCCCAGCACGAGGCCGCGATGCTCACGACCTTCAACGAGTGCGACATGTCCGCCGTCATGGAGCTGCGGAAGAAATACCAGGACGACTTCGTGAAGAAGAACGGCGTGAAGCTCGGCTTCATGAGCTTCTTCACCAAGGCCGTCGTCCACGCCCTGCGCGAGGTGCCGGCCGTCAACGCCCGCATCGACGGCGACAGCGTCGTCCAAAACCACTATTACGACATCGGCATGGCCGTCTCGACCGAGAAGGGCCTCATGGTCCCGGTCATCCGCGATTGCGACACGCTCGGCATGGCCGGCATCGAGAAGGCCATCGCCGACGCCGCCAAGAAGGCCCGCGATGGCAAGATCACCCTCGCCGACCTCGAGGGCGGCGTCTTCACCATCACCAACGGCGGCATCTTTGGCTCGATGCTCTCCACCCCGATCCTCAACGCCCCGCAGAGCGGCATCCTCGGCCTGCACGCCATCAACGACCGCCCGATGGCCGTCAACGGCCAGGTCGTCATTCGCCCGATGATGTATCTCGCCCTCAGCTACGACCACCGGATCGTCGACGGCAAGGAAGCCGTCACCTTCCTTGTCAGGGTCAAGCAAGCCATCGAGGATCCCGCCAGGCTCCTGATCGGAGCCTGACAGTAGCGAGTAGTGAGTAGCGGGTAGCGAGCATAACCAACCCGCCCCAACTACTCGCTACTCACTACCCGCTACTCGCTACTTCATACCCATGTCTTCAGAAATTTTTGATCTGGTTGTCATCGGCGCCGGCCCCGGGGGCTACGTGTGCGCATTCCGCGCCGCGCAACTCGGCCTCAAGGTCGCGCTCGTCGACAAGCGCCCCGCCCTCGGCGGCACCTGCCTCAACGTTGGCTGCATCCCGAGCAAGGCCCTGCTCCATTCCTCCGAGCATTTCGCCTTCGCCCAAAAGCATGCCGCCGCCCACGGCATCAAGCTCGGCGCCGTCGAGGTCGACCTCCCGACGCTGCTCAAGCGCAAGGACGAGGTCGTCGCCAAGAACACCGGCGGCCTGACCCTCCTCGCCAAGGCCCGCAAGGTTACCGTCGTCACCGGCACCGCCACCTTCCTCTCCCCGACCACTGTCTCTGTAGGGGCGTCGCTTGACGACGCCCGCTCTCAGCACCTCACGGCCAAAAACATCGTCATCGCCACCGGCTCCGCCCCCGTCGAGCTGCCGTTCATGAAGTTCGACGGCACGACCGTCGTCTCCAGCGACCACGCCATCGCCTTCCCGACCGTGCCGAAGAAACTCGTCGTGGTCGGCGGCGGCGCCATCGGCCTCGAGCTCGGCTCCGTCTGGTCGCGCCTCGGCGCCGACGTCACCGTCGTCGAGTTCCTGCCCAAAATCATCGCCGCCTACGACGACGACATCGTCCGCAACTTCACGCGCCTGCTTACGAAGCAGGGCCTGAAGATCGAGGTCGGCGCCAAGGTCACCGGCTTGCGCAAATCTCAAATTTCAAATCCCGGATCTCAAATCGCAGCGGTCACGCTGCTCGCCGAGCGCGACGGCAAGACCCTCGAATTCGAAGCCGACAAAGTCCTCGTCGCCGTCGGCCGCCGCCCCTACACCGACAATCTCGGTCTGGAAAAAGCCGGCGTCGAGTTGGACGAAAAGAAGCGCGTCAAGGTCGACGCCCACCTCCGCACGACCGCGAAGAACATCTGGGCCATCGGCGACGCCGTCGCCGGCCCGATGCTCGCGCACAAGGCCGAGGAGGACGGCGCCGCCGTCGCCGAATGGATCGCTGGAAAGGCCGGCCACATCAACTGGGACCTCGTCCCCGCCATCGTCTACACGCACCCCGAGGTCGCCGGCGTCGGCCTCGGCGAGGACGCTGCCAAGGCCGCCGGCCGCGCCATCAACGTCGGCCGCTTCAACTTCGCCGCCAACGGCCGCGCCATCGCCGCCGACGCCACCGACGGCTACGTGAAGATCATCGCCGACGCCAAGACCGACCGGATCCTCGGCGCCCAGATCCTCGGCGCCAACGCCGGCGAACTCATTTCCGAAATCGTCACCCACATGGAATACGGCGGCAGCGCCGAGGACCTCGGCCGCACCATCCACGCCCACCCCACGATGAGCGAAGCCCTCAAGGAAGCCGGGTTGGCCGTCAGCAAGAGCGCCATCCACACCCTGTAGGGCTGGAGGGCGGCCATCCTGCCCTGCCGGGAATTTCCCGGTGTGGGAGGGACTTATCCCGAGGCATTTGATCAAACCAGCCATGCTGGCAACCTTTCCGTCCCGATTCCCCCAATGCAGCCGCCTGCTTGCGTGGCTGCGGCTTCCAGCCGCAGGGCTTCACCGGCTGGAAGCCGCGGCCACATCCAAGCCGAAGCAAGCTTTTGGGGCATTGGACCCACCGCGAGTAAACTTGGCCGCAGCCCTCCCTCCAGCCGATCCCGCCCACGGCCGCCACGCCATACCCGCAGTTACTTCGGCTTGCCCTGCGAACGCCTCGTCGTCCGCTTCGGAGCGGAAAGGCGACCAGGTGCAGGCTTTTTTTGACGGACTGTCTTAACCGTGAGCGAGACCGGCGCGGACGGTTTCCCGCTCTTGGTCTTTCCCTTCGCCTTTGCCCGCACCGGCACGGCGACCTTTCCGTCCCCCATCGGTTCGATCTCGATGCCGAACACCTCCGCCAGATTCGCCGCATCGACCGCGCCGGTTCCGGCCGGAGCGAGCGCCGCCGCGTCCGCCGCGACGCCGATGAGTTCCATATGATCCACGCCACGCAGCACGAACAACAGCTCCGGCTGCGCATCGAGCCGCGCGCCGACCCCGTAAAGCACCGCCGCGAGATGTTTGCACAGGCTGGCGTAGTCCGGACAGCTGCACGCCAAGGTGATTTCCGCCGGCTGCGGGAAAAGCCCCTTCTCCCGGTCGGTGATGACCCGCATGACGGCGTCGGAAAGCCGACCTTGGAGGAGCCCGACCAGCGAATCGATCTTCCCGGCGCATTCCTCCTTGATCGCCTTCCAGCGCGCGGGTTTCAGCGGCGCGATGGCGATCGTGCCGTGGTAAAGCGACGAACCCATGATCATCGCGGTGACCTTTCCGGGGGCCAGCTGGACATCGAGCACCGAGCCGTTGCGCACATAGGTGCGCCCACGCGGCAGCCGGTTGGCGTAATCGCTGAAGGATTCGAGGTGCGCGCACCACGCCTTGCCCCAGAAGGTGGTGGCAATGGCGCGACCCTCGATCTTCACTGGCGCGAGTCTGGTTCCCATCTTCGCCAATTTTTGCGCGTGCTTTTCCGCCTTGGCGCGACGTTGCGCGGCGGTGACATAGGGACGATAGTTCCAACCCCAGCTCATAAGTGTCAGGCATCGTGCGCGGCGGCCCGCAGATCAAGCGAGACGAATTTCAACAATTCGTCGTCCCGCATCTCCGTGAGCGCAACCTCTCCGCCTTCGGCCAGCACGTCCGCCGCCATGGCCTGCTTGTCGGCGATCAGCCGGTCGATCTTCTCCTCGACCGTGCCGCGGCAGACGAACTTGTGCACCAGCACGTTCTTCTTCTGGCCGATGCGATAGGCGCGGTCGGTGGCCTGGTTTTCCACCGCCGGGTTCCACCAACGGTCGAAGTGGATCACATGACCGGCCTCGGTCAGCGTGAGCCCGGTGCCGCCCGCCTTGAGTGAGAGGATGAAGAACGGCGGCCCCTCCTCGCGTTGAAACTGCTCCACCAGCCCGCGCCGTTCCTTCACGCCTGTGCCGCCATGCAGCACCAGCCCCGGCCGCTGGAAAATGCCCGTGAGAAAATGGTGCAGCGGCGCGGTCATCTCCCGAAACTGCGTGAACACGAGCACCTTTTCCTGGCGCGAGGCGATCTCCCCCGCCAATTCGGCGAGCCGTTGGAATTTTCCGCTCGCCGCCGGATCGTAGTCACCGCCCCCGAGCCACTGCGCCGGATGGTTGCAGAGCTGCTTGAGCCGCATGAGCGTGGCGAGCACGACCCCGCGCCGCTGGATACTCTCGACCGTCTCCAGCTTTTCCGCGAGCTCCCGCACGGCCTGTTCATAGAGGGCCGCCTGGCGCCGCGTCAGCCCGCACAAGGCCCGCATTTCGGTCTTGTCGGGCAGATCGGTGATGACGCTCCTGTCGGACTTCAGACGCCGCAGGATATACGGACGCACGAGCTGCCGCAGCGGGGCGAACGCCCCCGTCTCCGCGCCCTGCGCGAGCCGCTTCGTGTAGCGCGTGAACTCCCCGGCGCTGCCGAGCAGCCCCGGATTGAGAAAGTCGAACAGCGACCAGAGATCGCCCAGGCTGTTCTCGACCGGCGTGCCGGTCAGGGCCATGCGCACCGGCGCCTTGAGTTCCTTGACCGCACGGGTCTGGCGCGTCCCCGGGTTCTTGATCGCCTGGGCCTCATCGAGGATGATGAGGCTCCATTCGCGTCGCCGCAGCCACTCCTGCTTGAGCAGCATCCCATAGGTGGTGAGCACCAGATCGACGCCCGTGAACCTCGCGGCAGGATCGCCCGCCGCCGCCGCCAGCGTCTCCGCGTCGGCCTCCGAGGGATGCGCCGCAAACAGCCGCAGCGTCGGCGCGAAGCGCGCGGCTTCACCCAGCCAGTTGCCGAGCAGCGAAGCGGGCAGCACCAACAACGCCGGCGCCGCGCCCGGCTGCTCGGCGCGCGCGTGAAGCAGGGCGGCCAGCACTTGCACCGTCTTGCCAAGGCCCATGTCGTCCGCGAGGCAGGCGCCGAGTCCGAGCTTCGAGAGGAAGCGCAGCCAATGCACCCCCACCGCCTGATAGGGGCGCAGCACCGCCTGCAATCCCGGCACGGCGGCGAACGCCGTGGGCGCGGAGGGATGGCGCAGGGTCGCGAGCGTTTTTTCCAGCCAGTCGCCCGCGCGGACATTTGACCATGCACGCACATCCGCCTCCGCGGCCCCGGACGCGTCTGCACCGGGCTGCGCGCCGGACAACAGGCGCAGTCCCTCGGCAAAGGAAACCCCGCCCTGCTTGCGCCCCGCTTCGAGCGCGTTCCAGTGCGCGAGCACGGTTGAGAGTTTCGCGTGGTCCACCTCGACCCATTTGCCCTTGAGCAGCACGAGCCCGGCATCGGCCGCAGCGATCCGCGCCCACTCTGCGTCGGTGATGGCCTCGCCGTCGAGCATCAGCGCCACCTTGAAATCGAGCAAGGCGTCGAGCCCGAGACCGGCGGCATTCGCCCCCCCGACCGTGACACTCACCGTCGGACGCGACGGACGGCCCGCCTTCCACCAATCGGGGATGCGCACCAACAGGCCGCTATCCTCGAGGAGCGGAATGTCGCGCAGAAACCGGTGCGCCTCGCGCGGCGTCCAGACCTGCGGCTGGAAGACGCGCTGCGAATCGACCAGCTCGCGCGCCAGCGCGCTTTTCTCGGCGGCCCGCTGGACCGGCGCGAGGAGGGCGAGCAACGCCGCGCGGTTACGCGCCCCGGCGTAATCCTGCAGCGCCCGGCCCAGCGGCAGGTATTGCGGTTTCGCCTGCTCGGAGATGCGGTGCGTATAGGTGGCCAGAAACGCGAACGGCCGGTCGGGATCGCGTTTGTTTTCGGCGAGATGAAACGTGACGCGACCGACAAGGTTCCAGACCGGATTTTGCTCCTTGAGCCAGGCCGGGGCGCCGCCCTCGGTGGTGCGGATTTCCGCAAACGCCAGCGCGTCGAGTTCGCGCCAAAGCGCACGCAGCGTCTCCGCGCGCAAATACTCCGCGCCGGGCATCGGTGGCGCGGCCTCGGCGAGCGCCGCCAACTCCTCGTCGGGCGGCGGCGCGAGCGACACGATGGCGGCCAGTTCCGGGGTGTGACACAGCCGGGTGAAGTAACGCCGGGCGAGTTCGCGCCAGAACGCCCCCGCCGGCGGCAGCGACGCATCGAGCACCCGGGTGGCCAGGCTCAACAGGACGTGAGCCGACGACTCTGCGGCGGCCTGACGCAGGACCTCCGCCACGCGCGGCTCGAGCCCGGCGACGGCTGTTTCATCACAATGCAAGCGCCCCTGCGGCGACAGCGAAATTGGCACAGGGTTGTTCTCCGTGTCCACGGCCCGCTGTCAACCCGCGAACACCCAGCCCGTGTCCGTGCCGCCTCGTTTGGGCTTATCTCGATACGAAGGCGCGAACTCCCCCCCAGCCACGCAGCCGGGCAGGAAGGGAAAGGATTTGAGCTGGTCTCCGCTCACCGGTAGATTCGGCCTCTCACTTCCCATGATAGTCTGGCGCAAAATTCTACTCGTTGCTGCGGTGGCCGGCCTCGGCGGTTACGCCTACTGGAAATTTGCCATCCCGACCCACCGCATCCCGGTGCAATCGGAACTCATCATGCTGGGCGACATGGATGATGACCGGAAATGGACCGCCCAGGACCTCAAGGTTTTCGAGGATTTCACCCGCACCCCCAGCCGGTTTTCAAACGCCTCGGTTCAGCGGCTCGATTTGAACCAGAACGGCCTGATTGATCCCGAAGACAAGAACCTGTTGCTCGCCCTGGTCGCCGCGGACGGGGATCCTTATGCGGCCGAGGAATCCGCCCGCAAACGTCGCGATGCTTTTCCGCGTCCACGCGAGTTCTACCGCTATGTCAGCCTGGCCGAATACCAACCTCGTCCGCTTTGGACCCTGCCCTACTCTCCCGCCCCTGATCCCGCTCTCAGCAGGCTTGCCGGTTTAAAGCCCCCGACCCGCCTGCTCAGCTACGAGGATGAACTTGATGCGGCCAGCTACTCGGAGGCCGTGCGTTTCGACCAGAGCTGGCGGCTCCGCGCCGGGCATCTCCTCCCGCTGGAGCGCGACTATGCCGCGCAGAAGCTCACGCGGGCCAGGAACCTCCATTCATCCGGTGACAAATTCGAGCTGCTGCTCGCCCTGATCGAACTGGTGGAAGATGCGGAAACCCTTACGACGCGGGACCAGCCCGCGATCGCCGTCCAGTTCCTGACGTTCCGGGATCATTTGCGGGAATTGCTGGCTTCTCCGCTCTATGCCGAATTCGCCGCGGGCCGGAAGGATTGGCGGAGCTTGCTCGGGGCCATGTCCGGTTTTCTGCAGTCCGATCTGGGCCTCACCTACGATTTTGAGACCCTGGGGCCTCCTCGCAATCTGACCAACCTGGAAAACTACCTCGAGCGGGCCGAGTGGCAGTATTACAAGAGCAGTTCCCGCGAGGAAGATTTCCGCGCGCTCATTGCCTTTGCCCAACACGATCCCCGCTATCTTCGCTCCGTTTCCCGCACCAGCCGCCGGCTGCAGGACCACGGAGTCGTCAACCACAACCTGCCCATGGTCCTTCTTTTCCGCGAAGCCCTGCGGATCGAACGCGGCGACAAGAAGAAAGCCGCCGGCCTGCTGGACGAAGCTATCAGGATCCCCTTTGCCTGGGTGAAATCATTGCCGAACGAATCCTTGCCCGGATCGCTGGCGGCGGAGAATTTCCTCCTGCCCGGCAACAAGGAGGATGGCGCCGACAAAAGCCGCCATTGGAACGTGTTCGGCGCGCTTTGCCTCTACAAAACGCCCCAGGAAGCGCTCGATCTGGCCCTAAAGCGAGAGATACAGGACCTGCGGGAAGGCAATTATGCTGAGCCCGTCATGCGCGAATTCATCCGCGACATGATCGGCAATCTGAACGGCATGTTCCATGTGATGACCATCGATCCCAAGTTGTTGGATTCGATCCCTCAATCCTCCGGCCAAGGAGCACAGTAGGCCTGATATTGGTGAGCCCATCGTGATTCCCCTTGCCGGATCGCCTTCCGCGGCGGCCTTTTCTTGACCTCATGCCCGCCCATCTCACCCACCGCCGCGCCGTCTTCCTGATGCTGCTCTCCGCCGCATCGTTCACGGCGAACGTCCTGCTGGTGCGCGCGCTGGGGGAGATGGGTTATGCGAACATCTGGCTGGTCTCGTGCGCGCGCTTCGTCGTCGGGCTCGGCCTGATCAGCGCGGTCTATTGGAAGGAATTCCAGCCGGCGCATCTCATCCGCAGCCGCAAGCTCATCGAGCGCGGCGTGGTCGGCGGCATCGGCGTCTACCTCACCTACCTCGCCGTCGTGAAGCTCGGCGCGGGCCGCGCCACCTTCATCGGCAACACCTACGTGATCTGGGGCGCATTGCTGGCGGCCTGGATGCTCCGGGAAAAACTCCGGCCGGGCGTGCTGGTCGGCGGCGTGGCGGCGCTGGCCGGGCTCGGCTTGCTGACCAATGTCTTTTCCACCACGGCCCATCCCGGACCCTACGACCTGCTCGCCTTCGTCGGCGCCCTGCTCTCCGCCTACGTGGTCGTCACCATCCGCCAGCTGCACGACACCGAGCACACCTCGACGATCTTTTCCGCCCAGTGCGCCTACGGCCTGATCATCTGCGCCGTCCCCGCGGTCCTGACCTGGCAGCCGGTTTCCGCCGCCGCCTGGCTCGTGCTCCTCATCGCCGGCGTGACCGCCGGGATCGGGCAGCTCACGATGACGCGCGCCTTCCGCGACCTGCCCGTGGCCGAGGGCTCGCTCATCCAGATGCTGGTGCCGCTGGGCATCGCCCTCGGCGGCATGGTGTTTTTCGGCGAACGTTTCAGCCCGCACGAATTCATCGGCGCCGCGCTGATCCTGGGCGGCACCGTCTACACGTCCTTCCGCAGCGCCACCACCGCCAACGCCGAGGCGGAATAGCGCAGCAGATTCTGCTCTTGCCGCTTCGCCGGGTATCCGTGTCCATCTGTGTTATCTGTGGTTAACAAGACTCCCGCCCAAAAACTCATCCTCTGGGACATCGACGGCACGCTCATCGTCTCGCACGGCGCCGGGGTGCGCGCCATGGAACTGGCCCTGACGAAACGCTTCGGCGTCACCTGCGACCTGCACCAGATCGACTGGGCCGGCCGCACGGACACCTGGATCACCGGCGAGGTTTTCCGGCACGTCGGGCTGCCTGACACGCCCCAAAATGCCCACGATTACCTGGAAGCCTACCTGGAGCTGCTGCCGGTGGAGTTGCGCACCGGTCCGCAGGGCCAGGTCCTGCCGGGCGTCTTCGAACTGCTGGAGACCCTGCACCGACGGAAAGATGTCGCCCAAGGCCTGCTGACCGGCAACCTGCGGCGCGGAGCGGAATTCAAGCTCACGCACTACAAGGTCTGGCACTACTTCGAGTTCGGCGCCTTTGCCGACGACAGCCCGCGGCGCAACGACCTCGGGCCGCACGCCCTGCGCCGGGCCAAGGAGAAACATGCGGTGGAATTCTCCCCCGCCAACACCTTCATCATCGGCGACACGCCGCACGACATCGAGTGCGGCAAGGTGATCGGCGCCAAAACCATCGCCGTCGCGACCGGCCGCTACACCGTGGAGGAACTGCAGGCGCACGCGCCGACGGCGGTGTTCAAGGATTTCGCCGACAGCGCCGCGTTCCTGCGCGTGGTCGACGCGGTCTGATTGCAGCGTCGGTCTCCGACCGGCCCTCCGCCGGAAATCTCACTCCGCCAGCGAGAGCTGCTGGGTGTCGGAGGGGCGCTTGAGGGTGACCGTGCCGGTGGCCATTTCGAGGTGCACCGTGCGGTTGATCGCACCGCCGATGTCCGTGAAGCGCACCTGACAGCCTTGCTGCTGGAGATAGTCCATCGTCACGCGGCTGTTGCGCTCGCCGATGCGGAAGGGATCCTGCCCCGCGATGACGCTCGCGCCCCCGGCGACGAAGGCGCGCAGGCGGCGGCGTTCGCCCTTGAGCCCGAAGAGCGACGAAAAGAACCGGGGCAACCCGGTATCGGCGAACATCGCCGGTTGCAGGGCGGCCTTTTCCGGGGAGATGTTCGAATCCGGCAGCATGAGGTGCAGGATGCCGCCCACCTTGCTGAGGGGGTCGTAGGCGATCACGCCGACGCAGGAGCCGAGCGCATAGGTGCTGAGCACGACATGGACGTTGTTCGACACGGCCATATCGCCCACCCCGATGATCACCCGCTGGGCAAACAGGGAGGAGATGGAAGGGGAGCCGGCCATGGTCAGGCGCAGCCCGGAACGGCTGTTCCGGAGGGAAAGAGGGGAAGGTGGAGCATGCGGGAGAGGACGATGGTCCGGATGGGACCGCCTGACGGGTTAACGTCCCGGCCCGGCTGCAACTTTAGCGCCATCCGGCCGGGGCGGAAAACTCCTCACATGTAGACCAGGAGCCGCTGGTTGATCGGCGTGGTCTGGTTGTGCGAGCGGATCTTCGCGATCGTGCCGGGGCCGAGCGGCTGGCCTTCGCCGATGAGCAACAGCCCGTGCGGGCTGTAGATGCCGCTCGCGAGCACCATGCCGGGTTCCAGCTCGTCGAGGAGGATCTCGCGCACCTGCCGCGGCAGGCGGACGAGCTGCGTGACCTTGAGAAAGAGCCGCACGGCCTCGGGATCATACTGCGAACCGGACCGCCGGAGGATGTCGTCGATCGTCGCCTGCTGCGACTGGCCGGACTCCACGAAATACGCCGCGACGGAGAGGCAGCGGGCGACCCACGGGATCTTGTGGCCCGCGATGCCGTCGGGATAGCCGGTGCCGTCGAAATTCTCGTGATGGGCGCGGATGACCTCGCCCACGTCGGCCCGGGGATCGACGAGCGCGGCCAGGGTCTGGCTGTAGACCGGATGGTTGTGCAGCGTGGCCCGCTCGCGCTCGGTGAGGTGCGTGGGGTTCATCCGGAACGACCGCAACAGCTCGCGGGAGACGCCGATCAGCCCGAGGTCGCAGAGCCAGGCGGCGGAATTCAGGGCATGGCGCTCCTCCGGCGTGAAATGGCCGGTCTCGGCCATCTTGGCGGCGATCTCGACGAGGGCCTTGGCCTGGCCGCCGAGGATGGGATCGTAGGCGGTGAGGATCCGGCGGCAGAGCTCGAGCGAATGTTCGTAGCGGGCGCTCAACTCGGCGTTCGCGGCGTCGAGCTTCAGGCGCTCCTGCTCGAGGGCGAGGACCTTGTGCTCGAGCTCGGCGTTGGCGGTGATGAGCTGGGCGTTGAGCTGCTGGGTGCGGGCCTGCAGGACCTCGTTGTGTGTGATGAGATCGTGGCGCTGGATGGCGTTGCGCACGGTGGCGAGCAGCTCCTCCCGCAGCCAGGGCTTGGCCACGAAGCGGAAAATCTCCCCCTGGTTGATCGCGTCGACGATGGTGGGCAGGGCCAACACCGCGGTGATGAGGACGCGCGAGGCGTTCGGCCGGATGCGCCGGCATTCGACGAGGAAATCCAGCCCGAGCATCTCGGGCATGCGCTGGTCGGAGATGATGACGGCGAAATCGCGCTCGTTGAGGATCGCCAGCGCCTTGAGCGGGCTGGAGCAGGCCACGACCTGGTAGTTCTGGCGTTCGAGCGTCACCCGCAGGGCCGTCAGGACGACGGCTTCGTCATCCACGATGAGGATGCTGGGGGATTCGTTGGCGGGGGAGCTCATGACGGGGTGGAAAGGCAGGCGGGCGGCGGGCGAGAAGTGAGGAGGGAGCTGCGGTGGACGAGATGCCGGGCGATGCGGTCGAGCGGCACCTGGACTTGGGCGGCGCCGTTATCGAACGCAGCTTTCGGCATGCCATAGACCACACAACTCGCCTCGTCCTGCGCAAAGGTGGTGGCGCCCTTTTCCCGGAGCCGCAGGAGGCCGTCGGCCCCGTCCTTGCCCATGCCGGTGAGGACGCCGGCGATGGCGTGGGGGCCGGCGCCGCAATCGGCGGCGGATTTGAAGAGCAGATCGACCGCCGGGCGCTGGTGCCAGACCTGCGGGCCGGTCACGACGCGGGCGCGGTAATGCTGGCCCGTCCACTGCAGCATCAGGTGGAAATTGCCCGGCGCGATGAGCGCGGTGCCCGGCAGCAGGAGATCGCCGTCGACCGCCTCGCGCACCTCGATCGCACAGATCGTGTTGAGGCGGTCGGCGAAGGCCTTGGAGAAGGTCGCCGGGATGTGCTGCACGATGGCGATGCCCGGGAGATCCACGGGCAGTTCCGTGAGCACGTCGCGCAGCGCCTCGGTGCCGCCGGTGGAGGCGCCGAGCAAAATGAGGGACCGCGGGTGGCCGGCGAACGTGCCGGCGGCTTTCTCGCCGGCGGCGGGGACGGCCGCCACCGGACGCGCGGGCCGCACCCGGGCGCGGGCCGCGGCCTTGACCTTCGCGATGAGCTGGGGCGCGAGGTCGCCGAACGAGTAGGATCCGCCGGGCTTGCCCAGCACGTCGACGGCGCCGAGCCGCAGCGCCTCGAGGGCGTATTCGGAACCCTGCTGGCTGAGCGAGCTCAGGACGATGACCGGCAGCGGCCTCGCCTCCATGAGCAGGCGCAGGAAGGTGAGGCCGTCCATGCGCGGCATCTCGAGGTCGAGCGTGATCACATCGGGCGCGAGTTCGCGGAGCTGGTCGCGCGCGAGGTAGGGATCGGCCGCGGTGCCGACCACCTCGATGTCGGGATCGCTGGCCAGCGCCTCGCTCGCGATCTTCCGGACGACGGCGGAATCGTCGACGATGAGGACACGGATCTTGCGCGGGGGCATCATGGTCAGGAGGCCGGCGGACGGCGGTAGACGGCCGGTTGGACGAGCTGCAGGGTGTGCTTGATGCCGGTGAGGCTTTCCGAATGGCCGACCAGCAGGTAGCCGCCGGGCACCAGCCGCCGCGTCAGCCGGGCCACCAGTTCCTCCTGCGTGGCGCGGTCGAAGTAGATCATGACGTTGCGGCAGAAAATGACATGGAACGGCTCGGCGAAAGGCGGTTCGCCCTCGAGCAGGTTGAGCTGGTGATACCTCACGGCGGAAGTGAGGGAGGATTTCACGCGGTAGTTCCCTTCCTGCGGACCGACTCCCCGCTGAAAGTATTTCAGGATGGTCGCGCGCGGCAGGCGCTCGACCACGTCGCTGCGGTAGATGGCGGCGCGCGCCTTCGCCAGGATCCGGTGGGAGATGTCCGTGGCCTCGATCTGCCAGGACCAGCCCGTGGAGAGGGCTTCGGCGAGGGTGATCGCGAGCGAATAGGGTTCCTCGCCGGAGGAGCTGGCGGCGCTCCAGGCGTAGAAGCGGGACCAGCGTTCAAGGCGTTGCCGCGCCTGCATCTCGGGAACGATGTGCGTGCGCACGAAATCGAAGTGCGCGTTTTCGCGGAAAAAGAACGTATGGTTCGTCGAGATCGCGTCGATGAGATGAGAAAGCTCCTCCCCGGCACCGCGGCCCTGGAGCAGCTGGCAATACTCGCCGATATCCGTGAGCTGCGTCGCCCGCAGGCGCTTGCCCAGCCGGGCGGCCACGAGCTCCCGTTTGTCTGCGCTCAAGTTGATGCGGCTGTGCTCGTAGACGAGGGTGCGGATGAATTCGAATTCTTGGTCCCTCATGAGGATTTCCCCCTGTTATCGGCATTGTGGGGGCCAAATGAAGTCCGTGCGGGAAATATCAGCGCCTCGCCTCTCGTTTCGGCAGGCGGCAAAATCTGCCGGCTCTTCACCCTTGCGATCGCCCCGCGCCCGGATCGCGTCGGCGCCGGCACGGAGTTAATTATATATCACTTTGCCCGAGTTGGTTGCGGTGCGACCTCCGCAGCTGGCACGAACCCTGATTACAGGGTCGCACCATGATCGATCCGGTGTTCAAGGCCGACAATTACCAGGTGGCGCGGCAGCTTCTGGATGCGGCGGCGCTGCGCCAGGAGGCGATCGCCGCGAACATCGCCAACGCCGACACCCCCGGCTACCGCCGCCTCGACCTCGCGCCCGGCTTCGCCGAGCAGCTCAAATCCCTCGTCGGCACCGGCGAACTCTCCCGCGCCGGTGAATCCCTCCAGCCCAAACTCGCCGAGGACATCCACGCCCGCACCGTCCGCCCCGACGGCAACACCGTCGAGCTCGAGCACGAGCTGCTGGCGATGAACCGCAACGCCGTGGAATACCAATTCCTCACCGAGGTCGTGTCCCGCAACATCAAGCAGCTGAAGATGGCGATCACCGGCCGCATCGTCTGACCCCCCGCCCCACCATGAATCTCATCTCCGGCATCGACGTCACCGCCGGCGCCCTCGCGGCGCAAAAGACCCGCCTCGACATCGTCGCGCAGAACATCGCCAACGCCCAGGCCACCCGCACGCCGGAGGGCGGCCCCTACCGCCGCCAGATCGTTTCCTTCGAGACCGAACTGGTGAAACGCGCCGGTGGCGCCTCCCTCCCGACCGTGCACGTCGCGGGCATCACTTCCGACCGCTCGCCCGGCGAACAGGTTTACAACCCCCAGCATCCCGACGCCGGCGCCGACGGGCTCGTCCAGATGCCCAACGTCAATCTCTCCTACGAGATGGTCGACCTCATCACCGCCTCGCGCTCCTACGAGGCCAATCTCTCGGTCGTGAAAAACGCCCGCACCCTCGCGTTGAAGGCCCTTGAGATCGGCAAGTAGGCCGCCCGCTCCCAACCCCACCCCACGCATGTCACCCCTCGGCTCCGTCAATCCCACCGCCCACCCCGTCTCGCTCGGCCGGATCGACGCGCCGCTCCCCAAGATTCTCTCCGGCTCGCTCGCGCCCGACCAGGCCGCCGCCGCGCCGGGCCAGGCCGGTTTCGACCGGATGCTCGACGGTCTTGTCTCCACCGTCAGCACCAAGGAGGCCCAGGCCACCGATCTCACCCGCAAGGTGCTCCTCGGCGAGTCCGACCAGATCCACCAGTCCGTCATCGCCATGCAGGAGGCCTCCGTCGCTTTCAGCCTGATGGTCGAGGTGCGCAACAAGCTCGTCGAGTCCTATCAGGAACTCATGCGCATGCAGGTATGAGCCGTTCCCCTTCCGCTGATCCCGCTTCATGAAAAATTTCGCCTCCTCCCTGGTCGCCCTCTGGCAACAGCTCGGCCTCAACCAGCGCGTCTCGCTGGTGGTCGCCACCGTCGCCGTGGTCGCCGGCATGATCGCGGTCGTCCTCTGGTCGCGCCGGCCCGACTACCAGCTGCTCTACGCCCGCCTCGGCGACAAGGACTCCGCCGCCATCATCGGCCACCTCCAGTCGCAGGGCATCCCGCACCAGATCGCCGCCGGCGGCTCCGCCGTCCAGGTGCCCGCCGACCAGGTTTACAAGCTCCGCATGGATCTCGCCAGCAAGGGCCTCCCCGGCGGCGACGGCGTGGGTTTTGAGATCTTCGACAAGGGCCAGTTCGGCCTCTCCGATTTCGTGCAGCGCACCAACTACCTCCGCGCGCTGCAGGGCGAGCTCGCCCGCACCATCTCCCAGCTCGCCGGTGTGCGCGCCGCGCGCGTGATGATCGTGCAGCCCGAGAACCGCCTCCTCCTCACCGAGCAGGGCGTCAAGGCCACCGCTTCCGTCTTCGTCGACATGGGCGGCAGCCGGCTGGAGACCGACCAGGTCAACGCCATCCGCCACCTCGTCGCCAACGCCGTGCAGGGCCTCGGTCCCGACCAGGTCGCCATCGTCGACAACCGCGGCCGCGTGCTTTCCGAGGAATTGAAACAGGATCCGACCCTCGGCAGCGCCACCTCCCAGATGCGCTACAAACAGCAGGTCGAGGACTACCTCGCGAAGAAGGTCGAGACCATGCTCGCCGCCGTCATCGGTCCCGGCAACGCCGTGGTCCGCGTCTCGGCCGAGATCGACACCGAGGCCACCACCCAGCAGTCCGAGAAATACGACCCCGAAGGGCAGGTCGTCCGCTCGCAGACCGCGACCGAGGACGTCACCAATTCCAGCGAGACCCGCACCACCGGCGGCGCCACCGGCGTCAGCGCCAACGTGCCGGAAAAGGCCACCGGCGACACCCCGACATCGCGCCCGGCCTCCGTCAGCGAGCAAAACCGCAAGAACCGCACCACCACCTACGAGATCAACCGGACCACGACGAGCACCACCCGCTCGCCCGGCACGATCAAGAACGTCACCGCCTCCGTCCTCATCGCGCCCCGCTTCGCCGCCCCGGTGGCCGGCGCCGCGCCCGACCAGGCTCCCGCCGCGCAGAAGCGCACCCCCGAGGAGCTCAATTCCCTCCGCCAGGTCGTCGTCAACGCCCTCGGCCTCAAGGTCGTCCCGGGCCAGCCGCTCGAAGCCCTCGTCGCCCTCCAGGAAATGACCTTCGCCGCCGAACCCGTCTCCGAACAGGTCCAGGCCATCCAGCAGGAAAACCGCCTGCAGGGCTGGTTCGAGACCGCCCGCCACTGGACCGCCCTCGCCGCCGCCGCCGCCGTGCTCCTCATCTTCCTCCGCGTGCTCTCGAAGCAGAAACCCGAGCCCGTGCCCGTCGAGATCCTCGCGATGCCCGGCGACCTCGCCGCCCGCACCCTGCAGAACGGCAGCACCGTCACCCCCGAGATGCTCAACCAGCTCATCCGCCAGAAACCCGCCAACATCGGCACCGCCCTCCGTGACTGGGTCGGCGCACCCGGCAGCAAGAACTGACCACCGCTCGGATCTCAAATTTCAAATCTCAGATTTCAAATCTGCGCCCCCGCCCCATGGCCGACATCGACTACGCCAAACTCTCCCGCCAGCAAAAGCTCGCCGTCTTCCTCATCTGCGTCGGCCCCGAGTCCGCCGCCGAGGTGCTGAAACACTTCGACGACGTCGAGATCGAGCAGCTGTGCCGCGAGATGTCCGGCTTCCCCGTCGTCTCCGAGGGCGTGCAAAAGCTCGCCATGGAGGAGTTCTCCAGCGTCGTCGCCTCCAGCGTCAATTCCGCGCTCGGCGGCCTGCCCTACGCGCAGCGCACGCTCGAGATCGCCAAGGGCGACTACAAGGCCTCCTCCATCATCGGCCGTGTCGGCCCCGTCGGCACCTCCGTCGACGTCATCAAGGACATCTCCGAGATGGAAGGCCGCCAGATCTTCAACCTGGTCAAGCACGAGCAGCCCCAGACCATTTCCTTCGTGCTCTCCTACCTCGACCCCGGCAAGTCCGCCGAGGTCTTCGCCCTGCTCAGCCCCGAGCTCCGCGAGGAGGTCATCGAGCGCCTCGGCACCATCGAGTCCACCTCGCTCGAGCTCGTCGGCAAGATCGCCCGCTCGCTCGGCCGTCATTTCGACACCAAGGTCCGCCCGTCCTTCCACCACAGCGGCGGCGTCCGCGCGGTCGCGGGCCTGCTCAACCAGCTCGACAAGGACATGTCGAAGAACCTCCTCGCCCGCATCGAGGAGCGCAACGCCACCCTCGGCGCCGCGATCCGCAAGAAGCTCTTCAGCTTCGAGGATCTCAGCCGCCTCGCCTCCGCCGACCTCCAGCGCGTGCTCCGCGAGGTCGACTCGTCCAACCTCGCCATCTCGATGAAGTCCGCCAGCGAGTCGCTCCGCGAAAAAATCTACGCCGGCCTCTCCAAGCGCGCCTCCGAGAGCCTCCGCGAGGAGATCGAACTCCTCGGGCCTGTCCGCCTCAAGGACGTCGAGGGCGCGCAGGACGTCATCATCCAGACGGTCCGCAAACTCGAGGAGGAGGGCCAGATCTCCCTCGATTCCGAAGCTCAGGCCCTCGTGGCCTGACCCTGCCGCCATGGCCTTCGCCCAGCTCATCGCCTTCCACCGCCCGCTCGCCGGCGCCGCGTTGCCCGGCCAGGCCGGCCGCACCCTCACCGAGACCGAGCTCGCGGCGAAACTCCAGGAAGCCTACCGCCAGGGCGAGGACGCCGCCCGCGCCTCCGCCGACCAGCAGATGGTCGAGGCCCGCGCCGAGCTGGCCGAACTCAGCGAAGGCGTGCTGAAAAAACTCTCCGGCCTCGAACCCGCGCTCCTCGCCCAGGTCCGCGAGGCGCTGCCCGGTCTCGCGGTCGAGATTTCCCGGCGCCTGCTGGTGGGCTACGAGCCGCCGGCCGACATCGTCGAGCGCCTGTGCCGCGACGCCCTCGAGCAGCTCTTCCCCGAGCGCGAAGGCCTCGAACTCTCGCTCTGCCCGCGCGACGCCGGCCTGTTGAACTCCCTCAATCCCGACTGGCTCAAGCGCTATCCCGGCATCGCCATCCGGCCCGACCCCGCGCTGGTGCCGGGCGACTGCCTCGTCCGCTCCCGCTTCGGCCTGACCGACGCCCGGCAGGAAACCAAGCTCGCCGCCCTCGCCCACTCCCTCACCGGCACCTGAACCCCGCCGCCTGAACTTTCATGGTCTCCTCCGTCGCCCCTCTCGTTGACATCCTCCGCACCCAGGTGCGGCATGCGCCCGCGGTGCAGCGCGTCGGCGCCGTGATCGGCGTGGCGGGGCTCATCATCGAGTCGGAGGGCCCGAACGTCGGCCTGGGCGAACTTTGCGAAGTCCGCTCGCCGCGCTCCGATTTCTCCGTCCGCGCCGAGGTGGTCGGTTTCCGCGAGCACCGCGTGCTGCTCATGCCGCTCGGCGACACCTCCGGGTTGCACGTCGGCTGCGAGGTCGCCGCCGCGAACCGCCCGCCGCTGCCGCGTCCCGGTCCCGAACTGCTCGGCCGCGTGCTCGATGCGCTCGGCCGCCCCTGCGACGGACGGGGCCTGCTGCCCGTCGACCGCCTGGAACGCAGCTCCCTGCCGCCGCACCCGCTCCGCCGCCAGCGGATCAAGGAGTCGCTGGCGACCGGCGTGCGCGCGCTCGACACTTTCACCCCGCTCGGCCGCGGCCAGCGCATCGGCCTCTTCGCCGGCTCCGGCGTCGGCAAGTCCACCCTGCTCGGCATGATCGCCCGCGGCTGTGCGGCGGATGTCGTCGTCGTCGGGCTCATCGGCGAACGCGGCCGCGAGGTGCGCGAATTCATCGAGAAAGACCTCGGGCCCGAGGGCATGAAACGCTCGGTCGTCGTCGTGGCGACCTCGGACACCCCGGCGCCTCTGCGCCTGCGGGCCGCGTTCACCGCCACGGCCATCGCCGAGGCCTACCGCGACGAGGGCAAGAACGTCATGCTGCTGATGGACTCCGTCACCCGCTTCGCGATGGCGCAACGCGAGATCGGCCTGGCCATCGGCGAGCCGCCCGCCACGCGGGGTTACACGCCCTCGGTTTTTGCCATGCTCCCGCGGCTGCTCGAGCGCTCCGGCGCCGGCGAGACCGGCGCCATCACCGCGTTCTACACCGTGCTCGTCGAGGGCGACGACATGAACGAGCCCGTGGCCGACGCCGTCCGCGGCATCCTCGACGGCCATCTCGTGCTCTCGCGCCAGCTCGCCCACTTCAACCACTATCCCGCCATCGACGTGCTCGAAAGCGTGAGCCGTCTCACCAACGATGTCTGCAGCCCCGCCGAGGTCGCCTCCGCGGCGAAGGCCCGCGAGCACCTCGCGCTCTACCGCAAGAACGAGGATCTCGTCTCCATCGGCGCCTACCAGAAGGGCGCGAACCCGGCCCTCGACCGGGCCGTGGCCCTGCAGGAACCGCTTCGCCAGTTTCTCCGCCAGGGGGTGCACGAGCAGACCCCCCGGTCGGAGAGTTTCTCCCTGCTCGGCAAACTCCTCACGCCATGAAAAGATTCCGCTTCTCCCTCCAGTCGGTGGCCGTGATCCGCGCCCACCGCGAAGTCCTCGCCCGCGAGGCCTACGCCGCCTCGGTCCATGCCTACGTCCAGGCCGTGGAGCGCCTGGCGACCGTCCGCGCCCACGTGGCCGACCTCGAGAAGATGCTGTCCGCCGGCCGCAGCGGGACTTTTCTCGCGGCGGACGCCGCCGCGCTCTTCCGCGTCTACCGCACCCAATGCGCCGCCGAGCTGACCTCCGAGCGCGGGGTCATCGAGGCCCGCGACACCATGAAACGGCTCCGCGGCGAATACATCGAGGCCAACCGCCAGCTCAAGGTCATCCGCGAACTTGAGGACAAGGCCCGGGGCCGCCACCGCGCCGAGACCCTGCGGGTCGAGCAGGCCGAACTCGATGATTTCGCCGGCTTCCGCTCCGCCCACGCCTCCCTGTTGTCATGACCAAGATCCTGCCGCAACCCACCCTCGTCATCGTGATCGCGCTGTTGTCCGGCCTCGCCGCCGGGCTCGTGCCCCTCTGGCACGCCGGCGATCTCCTCGTCGCCCAGGCCCTCGCCGCGCGCACCCGCGTCGTCAAGGCCAAGAAGGCGCAGGGCTGGGATTTCTGGACCATCGAGATCGACAACCTCGCCGCCGAGTTGAAGGACGAAAAGGCCCGGGTCGCCAAGCAGGCCGAACAGCTCGACCTGCGCTCCGCCCGCGTCGCCGCCGAGCAGCAGGAACTCGAATCCCTCCGCAGCCAAGTCGAGGCGATGCGCCGCGAAATCGGCGAGAAAGTCATCGAGATCAACGCCGACGAGGCCAAGAACCTCCGCGCCCTCTCCCAGACCTACGCCAACCTGAGCCCGCGCGCCGCCGTCGCCATCATCCGCGAACTCGACGACACCACGACCGTGAAGATCCTCTCGCTCATGAAGGCCGACACGATCGGCCCGATCTTCGAGGAGATGAGCAAGACGGCCACACCCGACGGCACGCTGGCGCGCCGCGCCGCCCTCCTCTCCGAAAAACTCCGCCTGATGAAGGCCGCCAAGGCCGCCACCTCCTCCTGATCTGTTTCCCCGGCGCACAGGGAGGTCGCGCCGTCTTCCGTTCCATGGATGGACGCCGGCATGACCGCTCCCATTTCCATTCCATCCACTCCCTCCCTCGCCATCGGCCACGACGCCGGATGCCTCGACGCCCTGGCCTCAGCCTTAACGATGCCAAACGGTGGAACGCGGCCTCCGGACGCGTTTCAGGATGCGCGCACCGGAAAAACGTGTCCGGAGGCCACGTTCCACCCCCGGCCACCGGGTGGCGCGGCGGGCGAACCAGCACCGAACTTCGCCCAGTTGATGAAGCCACACGTGGCGCCGGCCGCCGACGCGGCCAACGCGACCGCCGCGGTGCCGACACCCCCGCCTCAGCCCACCCCGGGTTCCTCGACGCGCCTGAAGTTGCCCGCCGCCGGGCCCAACGGTGCCGCCCCGCTCACGCGCGAGCAGATCGAGGCCGCCGCGGCCATGCTGGCCCCGCTCTGGCAGATGGTTTCCAACCTCACTCCCGAGCCGATCACATCCACTCCGACACCTTCCGCCGGTCTCGTCGCCCACCCACCAGGCGAAGGAGCGGAAACCGACCCCGCGGCCGTCTCCATCTCCGCCTCCGACCCCGCCCCGTGTTTCACCCTGCACGTCGACGACCATCCGGTGTCCGGCTTCGAGGCGGTCGCCGCGTTGCCCGGGAATGATCTTCCCGCGCTGGCGGAGAAGCTTGAGTCCGCCCTCGCCGAACCGGCAAGCGCCGAACCTTCCGAGCCGGCAACAGGTGACAGCGTCAGCCTGCAATTCGAGCTGCCCGATGGGCGCGTGATGCGGGCCGAGGCCGCCATGACGTCCCCGGCGGCGCTGCCGCGAACGGACCAGCGCATCCGGACGAAAGCCCAGATCACAGGGGTGGCAAAAAATGCCGCCTTGCCGGCGTCGCCGGAGAATCCCGCGTCGGCCGCGGATCTGCCCGCCAATAAAAACTTTCTAAGCGTTGAAGGTGCGGATGATGGAGTGCAGGGGGCGGGAGTTGGCATCCCCGTTGCTCAACCACGCTCCGCCATGGCCGCCCCCTCTTCCGACCGCCCGACCGCCGACGAACTGATCGTCCAGGCCTTCGTTCCGGAAAATCACAGCGCCTCCGCGGCGCCGCTGGCGGACATCCGCGAACACCGTCCGGCCACCATCGCGCAGCGCGCGGTCGAGGCCGTGGTCGAGGTCGTCGAGGCGCAGGCCGCCACCCGCTTTCAACCGGCCCCGGGCGTGCAGTTGCACCTGAAACTCGGCGGCGAGGACATCGCGATCCGGGTCGAGCTGCGCGAGGGCAACGTGCACACGCAATTCCGCACCGATTCCCCCGAGGTCCGCCAGGCCATCGCCCAGGAATGGAACGTCCTGCGGGCCGAGTCGCCCGAGCGGACCCTGCGTTATCTCGAACCCGAATTTCCCTCCGACCGCACCGGCTCCGCTCCCGGCGGATCCGGCCAGCACGGCGCCGCGTCGCACCAGCAGTCCCGCGCGCCCCAGCCGGAGATATTCGGCGCCGTCGGCCGTTCCTATCCCTACAGCCGGACGGAGGCCGATTCCCCCGTGCTGGAGATCGCCACCCGGGTGCTGCCCACTTCCGTCCATCTTTCCGCCGTCGCCTGACCCCCATCGCCCATGCCTGTCACCAGCGCCACTTCCGCCCCCACCACGTCTTTCGCCGACATCGCCTCGGCCTCTTCCAACACCACCCGCAAGGCCAAGAAGGCCCTCGGGCAGGAGGATTTCCTGAAGCTGCTCGCCACCCAGTTCCAGCTGCAGGATCCCATGAAGCCGATGGAGGACACGGCCTTCATCGCGCAGATGGCGCAGTTCTCCGCGCTCGAGCAAAGCAGCACGATGGTCAAGGACATCGCCCTCCTCCGCGCCGACCAGTCCCTTCTCACGGCCAACAGCTACATCGGCCGCAACGTCACGGTCGAGGATGATGCCGGCAAGCCCGTCACCGGGCTCGTCACCGCCCTCGACAATGATCCCACGGAAGGCGTCACCCTGACCATCGACGGCAAATCCTATCCCCTGGACTCCGTGCGGCGCATCGAGCCCTCGCTCCCCACCCTCACCGATCCGGCCACGCTTCCCGCGGCCTGATTCATTTCCCGCTCAACCACCCCCCATAACATGGCACTCATCGGCACTCTCACCTCCGGCGTCTCCGCCCTCCGCACCTTCGGCAAGGGCTTGGAGGTCATCGGCAACAACATCGCCAACATCAACACCACCGGCTACAAGAGCTCCAACGCGAGCTTCGCCGAGAGTTTCAGCAACACGCTGCGCGGCTCCGCCCCCTCGGACGGCACCGCCTCCAGCCAGGCCAGCATGCAGGTGGGCACCGGCGTGCAGCTCGCCAGCATCAGCACGAACTTCTCCCAGGGCGCCCTCAGCAGCACGGGCAACGTCACCGACCTCGGCATCTCCGGCGGCGGTTTCTTCATCGTCAAGGATGCCACCAGCACCATCCAGTTCGCCACCCGCGACGGCAGCTTCCGGATCGACGACCAGGGCTATCTCATCACGCAGGGCGGCCTGCGCGTGCAGGGGCTGACCGGCGGCAGCAGCGGCACCCCGCCCTCGGCCATCGGCGACATCCAGATCGGCCAGAACCTCCCCGCCGGCGCCGAGCTCCAGTCCATCAGCTTCGACAAGGGCGGCAACCTGATCGAATTCTTCTCCGACGGCACCTCCGCCGCGACCAACCGCGTCCAGCTCCAGAATTTCAACGACACCGCCGCGCTCACGCGCGAGGGCAGCAACCTTTATTCCGCGCTCGGCGCCGCGGGTCCGATCGGCGGCGGCATCCTCGCCGGCAGCAACGACCCGAACACCAGCGGCCTCGGCGCCATCCAGTCCGGCGTCCTCGAGCAGTCCAACGTCGACCTCACCGCGCAGTTCTCCGACCTCATCACCACCCAACGCAGCTTCCAGGCGGGCTCCCGTCTCATCACGGTCTCGGACAGCGTCCTCGAGGACGTGGTCAACCTGAAGCGCAGCTGATCGCCGTCCCCCTGTCACCATGGCCGCCAAACCCGATGCCAAGCCGGCGCCCGCCGGTCCCGAAAAGGACAAACCGGCCGCCGATGCCGCCGCACCCGCCGCGCCCGCCGGCAAGGCCGGCGCGCTCAAGGCGTGGCTGCCCGCCCTCGTCGCCATCGTGCTGGCCCCCGCCGCCAGCTTTGGCGTCGCGCAGTTCGTGCTGCTGCCGCGCCTGCAGGCGAAACTCGCCGTCGCTCCCGCCGCGGGTGAATCCGCCGCCGCGGAGGGCGAGGCGCCCGCCGCCGCCGAATCCGGCGACGCCAAGAAGGGCCACGGGGAAAAGGAGGGCGCCGCGGCCGGCAACTACGAGTTCTCCAACGTCGTCGTCAATCTCGCCGGCACGATGGGCACCCGCTACCTCAAGACCAGCTTCGTCGTCACCGGCGTCAAGCACGTCTCCACCAAGGGCCTCTTCGAGGCCGACAAGGCCAAGCTGACCGACATCACGCTCAACGTCCTCTCCTCGCTCTCGCTCGCCGACCTCGAGGAGCCCGGCTCCAAGAACGTCCTCCGCGAAAAACTCGTCGCCGCCTACAACCAGGCGCTCGGCAAACGCGTCGTCGAGCAGGTCTACTTCTCGGATTTCGTGATCCAGTGACCGCCGGTATGGCCGACAACCCCGCACCTCCCGCCTCCGAGTTTCTCGACCAGTCCGAGATCGACCGGCTGCTGTCGCAGGCCACGGCGCAGACCGCGACGAAGTCGATGCTCATCCGCGCCGACGGCAAGCGCGACGACGCCACCGGAGTCGCCAAGGTCGAGGCCTACGATTTCCGCAACCCCGCCTTCCTCTCCGAGGTCGAGCTCCGCCGCCTGCGCCTGCTGCACGAGGATTTCATCCGCTACCTCAGCGCGCGCCTCTCCCTCTTCCTCCGCATGGAACTCGGCCTGAAGATGGCCAAGCTCACGACCGTCGCCTACTCCAAGTTCACCGAGGCTCTCCCCAGCCCCACGCACATCTGCCTCTTCAAGGCCGAGCCCCTCGCCGGCGTCGGCGTCCTCGACATCAACCCGCGCCTCGCCCTCACCATCGCCGACCGCCTCCTCGGCGGCCGCGGCCACTCCGTCAAGGCCGAGCGCTACCTCACCGAGATCGAGATCGCCCTGCTGGAGGACGTCATCAACATCATCCTCGAGGAATGGAGCGGCCAGTGGAAGGCCGAGCAGGACCTCCGCCCCGCCATCATCGGTCACGAGAACAACGGCCGCTTTCTCCAGACCTCACCCAAGGACGCCGTCGTCCTCGCCCTCACGCTCGAGGTGAATTTCGGCGACTGCTCCGAGCAGATCCAGCTCGGCGTGCCCTATTACACCATCGAGCCGCTCGTGAAGCGCATGCAGGCCCGCCGGCAGAAGGACACCGCCGTGTCCACCGTCGTCAAGAACGCCTCCTGGCAGAAGGTCTACGACCACATCACCATGCCGGTGCGCGCCGAGTGGGACGCCCTCGAACTCTCGCTCCGCGAGGTGAGCTGCCTCCGCGTCGGCGATGTCATCGAGCTGCCCGCTCCCCTCATGCAGCAGACGCGCGTGCTCCTCAACGGCACCGCCAAGTTCATCGGCACCGTCGGCCACGATTCCGACCGCGTCGCCATCCAGATCACCCGCAAGATCCCCCACCAACCTTAGCCTCCTCCCATGGCAAACCAGCTGGAAGAAAAAACCCTCGATATCCTCCTCGACGTGAAGGTGAAAGTCACCGTCCAGCTCGGCTCCTGCCTGCTGCCCATGCGCGACGTCCTCGAGCTCTCCGCCGGCTCCGTCGTGCAGCTCACGCAGCACGCCAACGATCCGGTCGGCCTCTACGTCAACGACAAGCTCGTCGCCTATGGCGAGGTCGTCGTCGTCGAGGACAACTTCGGCATCAAGATCACCGAACTCGTCGGTTCCGTGAAACCGTGAACCGGATGCCCGCATTCCTGCTCGCCCTGCTCCTCCTCGGATCCGCCGGGCCCGCCTGCGCGCAGGCGCAGGACGAAATCATCCGTCCGCGCACCCCTGAAACAGCCGCCGCCCCGGCCACCGGCCGGCCCGAAACCCGCACCAACGGCACGCTGCTCCTGTTCGGGCTGGCCGCCGCCGCCGTCGGGGGCTGGCTCATCTGGCAGCAGCGCCGCTCGCCGCGCGGCACCACCGGCCGCGAGGCCCGCAAGCTCGCCATCGCCGAGACCCGCTCGCTCGGCAACCGCCAGTTTCTCATCGTCGCCGACTACGACGGCCGGAAATTCCTCCTCGGCGTCTGCCCCGGCCGCATCGAACTCCTCGTGCCGCTCAACGACGACGCCCCCCGGGCCAAGACACCGTGAACCGCCCGGATTCCATCTCTCTCCTGCTCGGTCATCCTGCGCTCAGCCGTAACGATGCAGTTGAATGCGCATTAACGAATGAGACTCCCGACACCGAAAGGTGGAACCCGTCCTCCGGACGGGTTGTTGAATATGCACCGGAAAACCGGTCCGGAGGACCGGTTCCACCCACTTCAAATGAATGGATACGGCTCGGAATAACGCGCCTCGCGGCCTTCTTGCTGTTCTTCCTCTGCCTGTCACTCACCCCCGCCTGGGCGCAAACCAACCCACCGCCCGCTCCCGCCCCGGCCGCTCCCGCCGCCGCGACCACGGAACCGCTCCGCCTTTCCATCAACCTCGAGGGCGCCCAGCAGCCCGCGCAGATGAGCGTCGCCGTGCAGATCGTGCTGATGATGACGCTGCTTTCGGTCGCGCCGTCGCTCGTGCTCCTGATGACCAGCTTCACGCGCATCGTGATCGTGCTCGGCTTCGTGCGTTCCGCCCTCGGCGTGCCCAGCGCGCCGTCGAACCAGATCATCATCGGCCTGTCGCTGTTTCTCACCTTCTTCATCATGGGCCCCGTCTTCGACCGGGTGCATACCGACGCCCTCAAGCCCTACCTCGACGGCAAGATGGCCTCCGCCGATGCGCTCGACCGGGCTACGGTGCCGATCAAGGAATTCATGCTGAAACAGACCCGGGTGCGCGACCTGGAGTATTTCCTCGAGCTCGGCGGCTACGGCCCCACGCCCGTGAAGGAACTGCCCATGCGGGTCGTGATCCCCGCGTTTGTCATCAGCGAACTGCAGACCGCCTTCCAGATGGGTTTCCTGCTCTTCCTGCCCTTTCTCGTGATCGATTTCCTCGTGTCCTCGGTGCTGATGGCGCTGGGCATGATGATGATGCCGCCCAACGTCGTGTCGCTGCCGTTCAAGCTCCTTCTCTTCGTGCTCGTCGACGGCTGGCACCTCATCGTCAAAACCCTCGTTCAAAGCTTCGCGACCTGAGCTCCCCATCCTCCCCATGAATCCGGAACTCGCCATCGACCTCTTCAAGACCACGGTGCTTTTCGCGCTCTACGTGGTCGCGCCGTTTCTGCTCGTGATGCTGGTGGTCGGCCTGGCGGCCAGCCTTTTCCAGTCCGTGACCTCGATGCAGGAAAACACCCTGACCTTCGCGCCCAAGCTGCTCGCGTTCGCCGGCCTCTCGATCCTGCTGGCACCGTGGCTGCTGCGGTCCCTCACGGAGTTCACGCTGTCCGTCTTCGCCCGCATGCCGGGCCTCGCGCACTAGGGTGTGTCTTCAAACCCTTTTGTCATTCCGAACGAAGTGAGGAATCTCCCGCAGCGAGAGTGATGATGCCTGTGAATGTCGAGATTCCTCACTTCGTTCGGAATGACAGGACGTGGGTGTTGGTTGGTTTGAACACACGCATCAGCGCCCGGCGCCGCCGTTCCGTCGCATGAGCGTCGCCTACCTGTTCACGTGGATGATGGTCTTCCTGCGCGGGCTGGGCGTGGTGATCCTGCTGCCCACGCTCGGCAACAACACGATGCCCGTCAAAATCCGCGTCGCCCTCGCGACCGGCCTCGCCACCTTGCTGGCCGGCCTGGTGCCGCCGGCCACGCTGCCGCCCGAAACCTCGGAACTCGTCTTCGCGTCGGCCGGAGAGGTGCTGCTCGGACTCGCCCTGGGGTTCGTGGGACGCATGACCTTTGCCGCCATCGAAATGGCGGGACGCATCATCTCGTCGGAGATCGGTCTGGCCGCGACGCCGGGATTCGGCGCACCCCAGATGGGCTCGGAACCGCTCGCGGCGTTTCTCTCGGCGCTGGCCGTGCTGCTGTTTTTCCTCCTCGGCGGACACCTCACCGTCCTGACCGCCTTCGCCCACAGCTTCCTGCTCGCCGCCCCCGGACACCCGGCGCTCGGCGGCCGTGCGGCGGAAGAGGTCATCGCGGACACCGCGCGGGTGATCGAGCTCGGCCTGCGCATCGGCGCGCCCTTCATCGCGCTGAACTTCCTCGTGACCCTCGCCTTCTCGGTGCTGGGCCGCGCCGTGCCGAAGATGAACATCTTTGTCCTCAGTTTTTCCCTGCGCGCCCTCCTCGGACTCGGTCTCCTCGCCGGTTCCGGCGCGCTGATCGCCCGGTATCTCTACGTCGAGTTCGCGGATCTGCCCATGCGGATGCTGCAGATTCTGCCGGCGCGCTGAACGGGCAATTTTTGCCTGACGGATTGCGGGAAAAAAACGCCTGCGCGGAAATCGCGTCCGCATAAAACTCGTAAAGTTTTAATGCGTTGAAGGTCCGTGGATAACACAAGGCCTCCGCACCTTGGCATCGCCGTTGCATTAGGCGGTCACCGCGATGTCCGATCACGACCAAGACAAAGACCAACAGACAGAGCAACCGACCGAGAAGCGTCTCGAGGAGGCCATGGAGCAGGGTCAGTTCGCGAAGAGCCCGGAACTCACGGTGGTGATGATCCTGGCGGCGGCGCTCGGCGTGCTCGCCTTCACGGCCGGCTCCAGCGCCGACACGGTGGCCCGGTATGCGATCGCGATGTTCACGGGTTTCGCCCGGATCCAGGTCGAGCAGGGCACGATCACCTCGACGCTGACCGAGATGATCCTGGCCGGCGGCCAGGCGATGCTGCCGATCCTCGTCGCCTGCGTCGGCGCGGCCATGCTGGCCGGCGGCCTGCAGAGCGGCTTCCGCCTCTCGCCGAAGGCCATCTCCTTCCGGCCCGAGTCGCTGAATCCCATGACCGGCTTCGGCCGCGTCTTCAACAAGGCCGCGCTCGTGCGCTCCGGCCTCGATGTGCTCAAGTGCCTCGCCATCGGCTTCGCCCTCTATCTCGGCGCCCGCACCCTTCTGCAGGACCCGCTGTTCACCGCGCCCGTCGAGGCGGCTTACCTCTCCACCTTTCTGCTCCAGGCCTCGATCACCTTCCTCAGCCGGCTGCTCTTCTCCCTCGGGATCATCGCCGCGATCGGCTACGGCTGGGAGAAATACAAGACCTCCCGCGACCTGATGATGACGCGGCAGCAGGTGAAGGACGAGCACCGCAACAACGAGGGCAACGCCCAGATGAAGGCCGCCATGCGCCGCATGGCCCGCCGCCTCCTGCAGAAGCAGATGCTGGCCGTCGTGCCGACAGCCGACGTCATCGTCACGAATCCCACGCACTACGCCGTCGCCCTCAAATACGAACGCGGTCGCGACCAGGCCCCCGTCGTCCTGGCGAAGGGCGAGAACCAGTTTGCCCGCCGCATCAAGGCCCTCGGCGCCGCGCACGGCGTGCCGACGGTCGAGAACAAGCCGGTGGCGCGCCTGCTCTTCGCGCTGGGCGCCGTCGGCGAGACCATCCCGCCCCAGCTCTACCAGGCCGTGGCCGAGATCCTCGCCGTCGTTTACCGGCTGAACCGCCACTATTTCCACGAGCTGAAGACCCGCCGGCTGTCGGCCGCCTCCTGAGCCATGCCCATCAGCTCCAACAGTTACATCACGCGCCTGTTCCAGCGGGCCGATTTGCTGTTCGCCATGGCGCTGTTCGGCACGGTGCTGCTGCTCGTGCTGCCGGTCCCGCCGTTCCTCATCGACGTCCTGCTGGCGCTCAACATCGGCCTCTCCCTCCTCGTCCTGCTCGCCATCGTCTACGTCCGCGATCCGCCGGAGTTCTCCGCCTTCCCGACGATGCTGCTGACGCTGACGCTCTTCCGCCTCGCGCTCAACATCAGCTCCACCCGCCAGATCCTCGGCCACGGCTACGCGGGCGAGATCATCGAGTCGTTCGGTCACTTCGTCATCCAGGGCAACTACATCGTCGGCGCCGTGGTGTTCGTGATCCTCGTCGTCATCAACTTCGTCGTCATCACCAAGGGCGCCGGCCGCATCGCCGAGGTCACCGCCCGCTTCACCCTCGACGCCCTCCCCGGCAAGCAGATGGCCATCGATGCCGAGCTCAACGCCGGCATCATCGACGAGGTCACCGCCACCGCCCGCCGCGTGAAGGTGCAGAAGGAGGCCGATTTCTACGGCGCGATGGACGGCGCCTCGAAGTTCGTCCGCGGCGACGCCATCGCCGGCATCCTCATCACCCTCGTCAACGTCATCGGCGGCTTCGCCATCGGCGTCTTCCAGATGGGCATGACGCTCAGCGAGTCGCTGGCGAAGTTCACCCTGCTGTCGATCGGTGACGGCCTCGTCTCCCAGGTCCCCGCGCTCATCATCTCCATCGGCGCCGGCCTCCTCGTCACCCGCGCCTCCGACAACAACAATCTCGGCACCCAGATCACCGGCCAGCTCGTCCGCTACCCGCGCGCCCTCCAGTTCACCGCCGCCTGCATGGCGGTCTTCGGCTTCATGCCCGGCATGCCCCTGCTGCCCTTCCTCGGCCTCGCCGCGGTCGCCGGCTTCATGGCGCGGACCCTCAAGGATCATAACGCCGACGCCGACGCCCGCACCGTCGCCCTCAAACCCGGCCAGGCCCCCGGCAAAGCCGGCGCGGCGGCGCCCGTCCCCGCCGCCGGCGCCCCGGCCGCGGGTTCCGCCAGCGAGGACGTCCGCAAGCTCATCGATGTCGACGTCTTCGCCATCGAGATCGGTTACGGCCTGCTCACGCTCGCCGACACGAAGATGGGCGGCGACCTGCTCGCCCGCGTCACCGGCGTCCGCAAGTCCCTCGCCCGCGAAAAGGGCGTCGTCGTCCCGCCCATTTCCGTCCGCGACAACCTCGAGCTCGAGCCCAACGACTACCGCTTCCTCCTCCGCGGCAAGCCCGTCGCCCGCGGCTCGCTCGTCCCCGGCCGCTTCCTCGCGATGAACGTCGCCGCCAGCACCGTGCGCCTCCGCGGCGTGCCCACGCGCGAGCCCGTCTTCAACCTCGACGCCACCTGGATCGACGAGGCCGAGAAGAAGACCGCCGAGCTCAACAACTACACCGTCGTCGACCCGTCCTCCGTCCTCATCACGCACCTGTCCGAGACCCTCAAGGCCGTCGCCCACCACCTCATCACCCGCCAGGACGTGCAGGCGCTCATCGACCACGTCAAGGGCACGCATCCCACGCTCGTCACCGAGCTGCTGCCCGACCTCGTCAACATCGGCGTCATCCAGCGCGTGCTCCAGAACCTCCTCCGCGAGCACGTGGCCATCCTCAACCTGCCGCTCATCCTCGAGGGCATCGCCGACTTCGCCTCGCTCTCCAAGAATCCGGACGACCTCAGCGAACTCGTCCGCCGGCGCCTCGGCCTCTACTTCGTGCCCGAATACGAGTGCCGCCCGGGCGTGCTCAAGGCCCTCACGCTCGACCCTCGCCTGGAGCAGGCGCTCACGGGCAAGGTCCACCGCTCCGCCACCGAGGTCGGCCTCGCCCTCGATCCGGCGACCGGCCGCCACCTGCTCGAGGAGCTCAACCGCCGCACCGCCGAGCTCACCGCCCAGGGGCTCCCCACCGTGCTCGTCGTCTCGACCGAGATCCGTCTGCCGCTGAAGCGCTTCTTCGAACCGTCCTTCCCGCGCCTCTCCGTCATCGCCTTCCAGGAGCTGCCTCCCGCCACCGAGGTCGAGAACGCCGGCCTGATCCCCGCCCCGACGCATCTCCTCCGTCCCGAGCTGAAGGTCGCCGCCTGAACTCTTTCCCCCGTCCATGAATTTTCCCACCACCCCCGGAACCACCTTCAAGTTTGTCGTCGGCTCGGCCGAGCAGGCCGCGCAACTCATCCGCGAGCAGCTCGGCGACAGCGCCCGCGTCCTCTCCGTCCGCAACGTCGCCCCCGGCGGCCTCTTCGGCTTCATGAGCGCGCCGAAACTAGAGGTCGTCGCGCAGATCTCCGGCCCCGCCGACCATGCGCCGGCGGCCGAGGAAGCCCCGGCCGAACCGGTCGCTCCGCCGCGCCGGTCCGTCTCCGCCGCCACTCCGCTGCGCCTCACCGACCTGCTCCGCCGGTCCGGGTTTTCCGAAAAACTGCTGCTCCGGCTCTTCGAGTCACCCTCTTGGCTGGCGCTCAACGAACTGCCCCTGCACCGCGCGCTCGTCGAGACCGGCCGCCACCTGCGCGGGCTCGCGCCGGCGCGGCCCGACGCCGCCCCGCTGACCCGCGCCGCCTTCATCGGCACGCCCGGGGCGGGACGCACGACGGCGCTCTGCAAGTGGCTTTCCGCGGAAGTGTTCCGCCGCGCGCGCATCGGCCACGTGATCACGGCGGAATTCGACCGCCCGAACCCCACCGGGCCGCTGCCCGTGTTCTGCGAGGCGCTCGGCGTGCCGCTCGCCCATTTCCCGGCGTCGACCCAGCCCGCCACCATCGGCGCCTTCGTCTATTTCGACCTGCCGGGCATCTCCCTCCGCCATCCGGCCGAGAACGCCGCCCTCGCCGGCTTCCTCGACCGCGAACGCATCGCGCAACGCGTCCTCGTGCTCAACGCCGCCTACGACCACACCGCGCTGCGCGCCGGCTACGCCGCCGGCCGCGACCTCGGCGCCACCCACGTCGTCTTCACCCACCTCGACGAGGTCACGCAATGGGGCCGGCTCTGGGACTACCTGCTCGACGGCGACATCCAGCCCCTGTTCCTGACCACCGGACCGTCGCTCACCGGCGACCTCGAGGAAGATCCGCTCGAAGCCGTCGCCCGCCGCACCCTGCCGGTGCCCACCCCGGCGGAGAATGACGAGACCGCCGCGGACGACTCCGCCGCGGAAGCCGGCCAAGCCCTCAACGTCGCCGCCTGACCATGCGCTTCATCTTCCTGCTCGGAGGCTCCCTCGGATTCCTGCTCGCCGCCGCCACCAGCTGGCAGGCGGACCATGCGCCGGACCGCATCCTCCTCGACGGCGCCCTCGGCTGCCTGGCCGGCGCGCTCCTCTTCCGCTGGCTGTGGACCGTGCTCCTCCGCGGCCTGCGCGAAACCCTCCTCCACCGCCAGCAGGTCGCGACCGCGGCCGCCGCGGCGAAACCGAAAACCCCCATGAGCCCGAACCCATGATCACGCCATGAACACAGCCCTCGCCCGCGGCACGGATGCCACCCCCCCTCCCTCCACCGCCTGGCGCGCCTACGCGGGCGTCACCTCCGGCCCCGTCGACGAGAAGGAGCTGATCGAGCGGTTTCTGCCGCTGGTCCGCAATGTCGTCGACCGCATCAAGCTCACCCTGCCGCTGCACATCGACGCGGACGACCTCTACAGCGTCGGCGTCATCGGCCTGATCGCCGCCGTGCGCAAATACGACCCCGCGCAGGGCAACACCTTCGCCGGCTATGCCGCCCTGCGGATCCGCGGATCCGTGCTCGACGAACTCCGTCGCATGGACTGGTGCCCCCGCCGCACCCGCGCCCGCGCCCGCAAGCTCAAGGACTCCATCAACATCCTCGAACAGAAGCTCGGTCACACCGCCTCCGAGGCCGAGATCTGCCAGGAACTCGGCCTGAGCCAGAAGGAATACACCAAGTGGCTCGACGAGGTCCGGCCGGCCACGTTCATCGCCCTCGACGCTCCCGCGGGCCGCGAGGAGTCGGAAAGCGCTTCCCTGCACGAACTACTGGCGGATGAGAACGACACCACCGGCCGGGATACGCTCGAGAAGGAGGAACTGCTCAAACTTCTCACTCAAAGGATGGCCGAATTGCCCGATATACCACGAAAGATCCTCGCCATGTATTACTTCGAAGGCATGCGGCTTGCCGAAATCGCCGCCGTCTACGGCCTGACGGAATCCCGCATCTGCCAAATTCACTCCCAGACCATCCTCGGTCTGCGCAGCTACCTCGGTCGCGCCCGCAACGGCTGAGCCGGCCAGGTCACCACCGGCATGCTCGTCCTCATTGGCGCCTTCATCGTTTTGTTGTCGACCATCGGCGGCTTCATGCTCGCCGGCGGCAACCCGCTCGTGCTGCTGCACGGCTCCGAGTTTGTCGTCATCTTCGGCGTGGGCGCCGGCGTGCTCATCATCGCCAGCCCGGGACACGTGCTCAAGGACATCGTCCACAAGACCAAGGCGGCCATCCTCGGCCACACGGACTCCCGGCTCGACTACTTCGAGCTGCTCAAGCTCCTCTACGAACTTTTCATGAACGGGCGCCGCAACGGCCTCATCGCGCTCGAGGAGCATGTGATGGAGCCCCAGACCAGCACCATCTTCCAAAAATATCCCACGCTGCTCAAGCACCCCGAGCGGCTGCAGTTCCTCTGCAACGGCCTCAAGCCCGTCATCGACGGCAAGATCAAGCCCGACCAGCTCGAGGATCTCATGGCCGCCGAACTCCGCGCCAAGGAGACCGAGGCCAACCACCCCGTCCACGTCCTGCAGCTCGTCGGCGACTCGCTCCCCGGCATCGGCATCGTCGCCGCCGTCCTCGGCATCATCAACACCATGGCCGCCATCGCCGACGGCCCCGAGGTCGTGGGCGAACGCGTCGCCGCCGCGCTCACCGGCACCCTGCTCGGCATCTTCGCCGCCTACGGCTTCGTCAACCCGCTGGCCAACCGCATCGTCTTCAACAACGCCTCCGACCAGCTCTGCCTGAAATGCATCATGCAGGCCGTCGCCGGCTTCGCCAAGGGCCTCGCGCCCCTCACCGCCGTCGAGATCGCGCGCCGCTCGCTCGACAGCTCCGTCCAACCCGGCGCCGATGAACTGGAGGCCGCGGTCAAGGGACTCGGCACCGGCAAATAACCGAAAGTCACAAGGATGAAGTTCCAAGTATCAAGAAACGGCTTTGCGCCCCTGCGCCTCACCAGGTCGGCGGCCCGCCGGCTGTCTTGTTCCTTGTTACTTGTCACTTGTTACTTCTCCTGACCATGGCCGGACACGGAGGAGCCTGGAAAGTCGCCTACGCGGACTTCGTCACCGCGATGATGGCCCTGTTCATGGTCCTGTGGATCTCCGCCCAGGACCAGAAGATCCTCATCGCCACCTCGCAGTATTTCCAGAGCCCGTTCAGCTCCCTGATGACCGACCACTCGGGCCTCATGCCCTTCAACAAGGACAGCAACGACAGCTCCTCTTCCAAGCAGCAGGATGCCGCCAGCAAGAGCGGCGCCAACGACAAGGCCAAGCAGGTCGAGCTCAATTTCCTCAATTCCGTCGCCGCCGACGTCTACCGGCTGCTGCACCTCGACGAAGACGTGGCCAAGAAACTGGTCGACGTGCAGGTGACCACGGACGGCCTCCGGCTGACGCTGTTCGACCGCAGCGAGACCCCGCTCTTCGTCGCCGACACCACCGAGTTCTCCGAACGGGGCCGCCACCTCCTCCAGAACCTCGCGTGGCTGATCGACCGGCACAAGTTCCGCATCACCATCGACGGCCACACCCGCGTGCTCCCCGGGCCGCTGCGCGAGGATTACTCCGCCTGGGAACTTTCCTCCGACCGGGCCAACGCCGCCCGCCGCGCGCTCGTCTACTACGCGGTCGACGCCGGCCAGATCGAGCGCGTCACCGGCTACGCCGACACCCGGCCGCTCGAGGGCGAGGATCCCGCCTCCGATTCCAACCAGCGGCTCACGCTCAGCCTGACCCTCACTTCCAAAATGCCGGTTTCAAAACCCGGGAGCCAGCCCGTCGCCGGAGGCCCCGCCAAGCCCGCGCCCGTCCGCCCCGATCCCACATGAAGCCCTTTCTGCTCGGGAAAAAGCCTCTCGCTTCCGCGCCGCTGCGTCCGGCCCATGCCCACCCGCCCCTGCCCCGGCACGGCCACGTGCTCCAGTCCTCCCCCGCCCCCTCCCCGACCGTCGAGGTGGTGAAGGAAGGAGACAAGGTCGTGCGCCTGGTCGTCACCTGCGTGTGCGGCGAGCGCATCGAGGTCGACTGCCTGTATCCCGCCGGCAGTTGACGCCTGCGTGGCTGCGGCTTCCCGGTTCGACGGGCCCGTTCGACGGGCTCAGGGTGGTGAGCGAAGTCGAACCACTCACGGCCCTGAGCTTGTCGAAGGGCAGCCGCAGTGCAGTTCATCATCGGCTCGAAGCCCGTGCCATAGGAACGCCCTCCTGTTTGCATGCGGGGTTCTCCGCGTGTCTTCCTGTGGGAGGGGCTTTACGCCCCGACAGCGAGCGCGGCTTCATCCCCGTCGGGGCATAAAGCCCCTCCCACACTCCAACCGCAGTGCATCACCGGCTGGAAGCCGGTGCCACATCGGACACCCGCACCCCGGCACTTTCTGCCAATCCCTCCCGGCAATTTTTGCCAGCGGCGTCCGCTCCACCCCACGCCGGCAGCCGGGCCAATACTAGAAAGTTTTTAAATCGTTGTTCTTCTTTTGTTAGCAGATGCACCGCATGCCTTGGCACCGCTGTTGCTATCCACGCCCCAGATGAACATCGGGCTCTACCAAAGCGCTTCCACGTTGTCCGCCCTTGAGCGGTGGCAGGACTGCGTTTCGCAGAACATCACGTCCGCCCAGACGTCCGGTTTCCGCAAGCGCACGGTGGAGTTCTCGACGGAAAGCGCCGGCCGCTGGAACATCGATCCCAAGGCCCGGGCCGGGTCCACGGGCAACGAGGTCGACGCGCTGTTCACGCATGTCACCAACGGCATCAATTTCCTCACCGGTGAAACCCAGCCCACGCGCCGCGAACTCGATGTGGCGATCCAGGGCGACGGCTTCTTCGAGGTGAAGCAGCCCGACGGCACCAAGGCCTACACCCGCAACGGCGAACTTCGCGTCCGGCCCGACCGCACGTTGGTCACCACCGGCGGCCTCGAGATCATGACCGAGGGCGATTCGCCCATCACGCTGCTTCCCTCCGGCGGCCCGATCACCATCAACCGCGATGGCACCATCTTCCAGGGCGACATCGCGCTCGGCAAACTCTCCATCCAGAAATTCGCCCGTCCCGAGGCGCTCATCCCGATCGCCGGCGGCATGTTCCTCCCTACCGCCGGCGCCGGCATCGAGCAGGTCGAGGAACCCGAGCTCATGCAGGGTTACCTCGAGCAGAGCAACGTCCAGGCGCTCCGCGAGATGGTCGATCTCGTTCTCATTTCCCGGGCCTACGAGGCCAACCAGAAGGTCATCTCCTCGGTCGACCAGCAGATGCAAAAAACCCTCGACGCCCTCGGCTGAGCGCCCCCTCCGCCCCATGACTTCCCCATATAGACAACCGCCAACACGACTGCATGGCCGCGCCCGGCGTGGGGCCGGGCCGGCCTCCTTTTCCAGGACCGGCCATCGGGTGGCGGGTAGCGAGCATTCCGCCAGCTCCTCCCTACTCGCTACCCGCTACTCACTACCCGCTACTGCACCATGAACCTCTCGCTCTACTCTGCCGCCACCGGCATGGAGGCCCAGCAGCTCAACCTGAACACCATCGCGAACAACCTCGCGAACGTGAACACCCCCGGTTTCAAGCGCAGCAAGATCGAGTTCCAGGATCTCCTCTACCAGAAGCCCCGCGCCTCGGGCACCGATTCCGGCGGCGGCAATCTCGTCCCGACCGGCATCGAGGTGGGCAACGGCTCGCGCGTCGCGGCCACCTCCAAGGTCTTCACCCAGGGCCAGCTCACCAACACCGGCGGCAAGCTCGACCTCGCCATCCAGGGCGACGGCTTCTTCGAGGTGCAGCGCGCCGACGGCACCATCGGTTACACCCGCGACGGTTCCTTCAAGCTGAATGCCCAGGGTCAGGTCGTCACCATCGACGGCTTCCCCGTGCTGAGCGGCTTCCAGACCGTTCCCGCCGGCTCCGAGATCACCATCTCCGAGGACGGCAACGCCACCGTCCAATCGTCGAGCGGCTCGCAGACCTTCCGCCTCACCACGACCCGTTTCGCCAATCCGTCCGGTCTGCGTTCGCTCGGCGGCAATCTCTATGAGGAAACCGCCGCCTCCGGCACCCCCGAGACCGGCAACCCCGGCGAACAGGGCTTCGGCCGCACCATCCAAGGCTACATCGAGACCTCCAACGTCAACATCGTCGAGGAAATGGTGAACCTCATCATCGCGCAACGCGCCTACGAGATCAATTCGAAGTCCATCCAGACCTCCGACGAGATGCTCCAGAACATCGCCAACATGAAGCGCTGACCATGCGAACCCTGCTTCAGTTCACCCTGCTCCTGTCCCTGGCCGCGTTCCCGGTCCACGCGCAGGCGACGCGCGAATCCGCCCCGCCCCTCTCGGACTCCGCGCCCGGCATGCCGCTCGGACAGGACCGGTTCATCGCCGAGCTCGCGCGCGAACTCTCCACCCACTTCAACCTGGAAGGCGACCTGCAGCTCGAACTCGTCCGTCCCTGCGCCACCCCCGAGCGTCTCGCCCGCGACTGGTCGGTGCAGATCACCGAGTATCCTTCGCTCCCGGCGAGTGCCATGCTCGTCCGTTGCCGCCTGCTGGCCGACCAGGCCACCGTGGCCGAATCCACCGTCATGCTCCGCGCCACCCTCTGGCGCGACGCCTGGGTCTCCCGCCAGCCCCTGACCGGCGGCGCCGCCTTCGACCCGTCGCTCCTCGACGTCCGCCGCGTCGACTTTTTCCGCGAGCGCGATGCGCTCCCCGCGTTGGTCGGCGACCACACCTTCGTCTTTGCCCGCAGCGTCCAGTCCGGCCGCCTCCTCACCTGGCGCGATGTCGTCCGCCGCCCCCTCGTGAAGAAGGGCGAGGTCGTCGAGGTCTCCGCCACCGACGGCCAGCTCGTCGTGATGATGAAGGCCCTCGCCATGCAGAACGGCGCGAAGGGCGAGACCGTCACCGTGCGCAATCTGGATTCCCGCAAGGATTTCACCGCCTTCGTCATCGATGAAAATCGTGTTCAAGTCCGCTTCTAACCCCGGCCTCGGCGCGCTCCTCGCCCTGCTCGTCGTGCTCGGCCTGCTGCTGCTCACCACCGCCCCGCTCGCGCGCGGCGGCTCCCTCTGGCCGGCGGACGGCGCCCCGGGCCGCAGCATGTTCGCCGATCGCAAGGCCGCCGCCGCGGGCGACATCCTCACCGTCGTCGTCGCCGAGAGCGCCGCCGCCACCAACTCCCAGAGCAAGCAGACCTCGCGCGACTCCAGCGTCGAGGACGCGATCGGCCGGTTCCTCTTCAGCGCCGCCACCAGCGGTTTCGGCACGCACCACGGCGAACTGCCCGCCACCAGCGCCACCGGCAAGGGCAGCGCCACCGGCGGCGGCCAGGTCGCCAACACCCAGTCCCTCACCAGCCGCGCCGCGGTCCTCGTCACCGACGTGCTCCCCAACGGCAACCTCGTCATCGAGGGCGTGCGCGTCGTCACCTTTTCCGGCGAGACCCAGTATGTCATCCTCCACGGCCTCGTCCGCCCCGACGACATCTCCCCCGCCAACACCGTCTTCTCCACCAACATCGCCGACGCCCGCGTCGAGTTCGTGGCGGAAGGCAGCCTGACCGACGCGCAGAAGCGCGGCTGGCTGGTCAAGCTCTACGAAAAACTCCGCCCGCTCTGAAAAGACCGGCAGGCTGAAAACAGGAAAACTGAACATGAACGCACGGATGCATCAGATCCCGCCCGGTCGCCCGCCCACCCTGGCGCGCCCGTGGCACTGCTGGCTTTTGCTCCTCAGCCTTTCCGCCCTTCAGTCCTTCAGCCCTTTCCTCCACGCCGCGCGCGTGAAGGATCTCACGCTGGTCGAGGGTGGTCGCGACAACCAGCTCGTCGGCTACGGCCTGGTCGTCGGCCTCGCCGGCGAAGGCGACAGCAACGCCGCCTCCACCCTCCGCGCCGTCGCCAACACCCTCCAGCGTTACGGCATCACCGTCAGCCAGCAGGACATCAAGTCCAAGAACGTGGCCGCCGTCATGCTCACGGCCGACATCGCCGCGTTCCTGAAACCCGGCTCGCGCATCGACGTGATGGTCGCCTCCATCGGCGACGCCAAGACCCTGCAGGGCGGCGTCCTCCTCCAGTCCCCGCTGCTCGGCGGCGACGGCCGCGCCTACGCCGTGGCGCAGGGCCCGGTCGCCATCGGCGGCTTCCTCGGCGGCAGCGGCGGCGCCGGCGGCGCCACCGTGCAGAAAAACCACCCGACCGTCGGCATCATCAGCAACGGGGCCATCGTCGAGCGCGAGGTGCCCGCCCGGTTCGTCCACGAGGACACGCTGCGCCTGCTCCTGCACAATCCCGATTTCGCCTCCGCCGCCCGCATGGCCGACGCCATCAACCTCCGCTGGCCCGGCCTCGCCCTCGCCACCGATGCCGCCACCATCTCGGTCCGCGTCCCCGACGATTTCCGCGGACGCGATGTCTCCTTTCTTTCCGAGCTCGGCACCGTCGAATGCACGCCCGACACGCTCGCGCGCATCGTCATCAACGAGCGCACCGGCACCATCGTCGCCACCGCCACGGTGCGCATCTCGCACGTCGCCATCGCCCATGGCGCGCTCACCATCACCGTCTCCAACAACGTCGGTGTCAGCCAGCCCAACGCCTTCAACAACTCCGGCACCACCCAGGTCGTGCCGAGCACGCAGACGGCCGTGACCGAGACCAAGGGCAGCTTCACCGTCCTCGACGAGCCGCCGACCATCGAGCGCCTCGCCGCCGCGCTCAACGCCCTCGGCGTCTCCGCCCGCGACATGATGGCGATCCTCCAGTCCCTCAAGCGCGCCGGCGCCCTCCAGGCCGAGCTCATCATCAATTGAGCATGAACATTCCCCCCATCAACTCCTCGGCCTCCGCCGCCGTCGCCACGCTGACGACCGCCAGCGACGCCCGGAAACTTTCCGCCCTCCCCGCCGCCGAGCAGGCGAAGGCCGCGGCCGGCCAGTTCGAGGCCATCATGATCCGGCAATTTCTCCAGGAAAGCGTCAGCGGCATGATGGGCGACGAAGGCGGCGGCCCCGGCGGCGGCGTCTACGGCTATCTCCTCACCGACGTGCTCGCCAACAAGCTCACCCAGGGCGGCGGTCTCGGCCTCGGCCGCATTCTGCAACAGCAACTCACCCCGGCCACCCCGGCGAAAGGACCATTATGAACCAGGATTGGAACAGTGTCGCGGACCGGCTCCGCCAGGAGGTCGTCGAATACGGCGGCCTGCTCCATCTCTTCGGCCAACAGGAGCAAGCCCTCCTCGCGCGCGACGCCGACGGCGTCCTCCGCATCAGCTCCGGGATCGAGCAGCAGGTGCTCGCCCTGCACGATTTCCGCCGCCGCCGCGAGGAAGCCGTCGCCGCCTTCGCCACCGCCCGCGGTTGTCCGACCACCGGCACCCTGCGCTCCCTGCTGCCCCATTTCGCCCCCGAGGTGCGCCCGCTCATCGAGGCGCTCCTCAACGAGGTCAACGTCCTCATCCACCGCGTCCGCCGCATCTCGCGGCACAACCACACCCTGCTCGCCCGCGCCGTCGACACCCACCAGCAGACGCTCCGCGCGTTGCGCCCCGGCGACTTCACCCAGACCTACGCGCCCAACGGCCGCAGCAGCATCAGCACCGTCCGCCCCGCCCCCGTGCTCCAAGCCGCCAGCTGATCTCCGAGCAGCGAACATACCGATCCAGCCCCCCCGCCTACCCGCTACTCGCTACCCACTACTCGCTACTTCCCCCCGCCCCCATGTCCGGCCTCTTCTCCACTCTCAACGCCAGCGTCCAGGCCCTCAACGCCCAGAGCCGCGGCCTCGAGACTGCCGGCAAGAATCTCGCGAACGTCAACAACACCACCTACGCCCGCCAGCGCGTGCTGTATGGCGATCGCGGCACCGTGCAGCTGCCCGACGGCGCGCAGAGCCTCGGCCTCGAGGCGCTCGGCATCCAGCAATTGCGCGACAGCCTCCTCGACCAGCAGGTGATGCGCGAGATTTCCCTCAGCGCCTCGGCCACGGCCGAGCAAAAGGGCTACCAGCGCGCGCAGGCCAGCCTGGGCGAGGGCATCACCTCCGCCAGCTCCGTCAGCGCCGCCGCCAACACCACCGGCCTCGGCGCCGCGCTCAGCGATTTCTTCAACGCCTTCCAAAGTTTCGCCGTCAGCCCCACCGATGCCGGCGAGCGCCAGACCCTGCTGCAGAAGGCCGCCATCCTGACCGACGACTTCAACCGCACCGACACCCGGCTCGCGCAGGTGCAGACCGATCTCGACGCCCAGATCACCGGCGACATCGCCACCGTCAACACCCTCCTCCAGGACATCGCCGGCCTCAACGCCCAGATCGGCCGCGTCGAGACCAGCAATCCCAACTCCGCGGTCGACCTGCGCGACCAGCGACAGGCCCGGTTGGAAGAACTCGCCGCCAAGATCCCGATCGAGGTCCGCAACGAAGCCAACGGCCAGGTTCAGGTCGTCATGAAGGACGCCGCCAACGCCGACGTGATCCTCGTCGACCTCGCGGCGGTCACCGGCCCCGTCACCTACACCGGCACCGGCCTGACCGCCGGCACCCCCGCCACCGCCCTCTCGTTCTCCTCGGGCTCCATCCACGGCGCGCTCGCCGCGCGCGACGGCGCCGTGCAGCAGCTGCGCACGGACCTCGGCCGGATGGCCCGCCAGCTCGTCACCGCCGTCAACGCCGCCTACAATCCTTCCGCCACCGTCGGCGCCGATTTCTTCGCCCCCGCCGGCACCAGCGCCGGCACCATCCAGCTCGCCTCCGGCCTCACCCCCGCGGGCCTCCGCGCCGGCACCGGCGCCGCCGGCGACAACTCCACCGCCCTCGCCGTCGCCGCCGTCGCCAGCCGCGTGTTCTCGACCGCAGGCGGCGACTTCCTCGACGGCACGCTCGGCGGATTCTACAGCGGCGCCGTCAGCAATCTCGGCCAGGCCCTCGCCACCACCAACAGCCACGTCGACAGCCAGACCGGCGTCGAGAAGCTGGTCCGCGCCCAGCGCGACTCGGTCAGCGGCGTCTCGCTCGACGAGGAGATGGCCGACCTCGTGAAATACCAGCGCGCCTTCCAGGCCTCGTCGCGCGTGTTCACCGTCATCGACGAGCTGCTCGACACCGTCGTCAACCGCCTGGGCAGCTGAACCGCCCCCCACCCCGGAACCTTCCACCATGCGCGTCGCCTCCAACTCCATCTCCGACACGATCATCGCGCAACTGCAGCTGCTCAACGGCCAGCAGACGAAGCTGCAGAACCAGGTCGGCACCGGCCTGCGCATCAGCCAGCCCGAGGACGACCCGGCGGCGATGGCGCGCGTGCTCAACCTCAACACGGAAAACCGCGCCCTCAGCCAGTTCACCACCAACGCCAACCGGGCGCTCGAGATCAGCCAGGCCACCTACGGCGCGCTCCGGCAGATCAAGAAGGTCTCCGACCGCGCCACGGAGATCGGCACCCTCGGCACCGGCGCGCAGGATCCCGCGTCGCTCCAGGCCTACGCCGCCGAGATCAACCAGCTGCTCGAGCAGGCTGTGCAGCTCGCGAACGGCCGGCTCCGCAACGACCACCTCTTCGGCGGCACCGCCGTCGACACCCCGCCCTATGTTGCCACCCGCAACGCCGCAGGTGAGATCGACGGCCTCGCCTTCGCCGGCAACACCGACCAGGCTACCATCCCGCTCTCCGAGACCTCGGGCATCGCGCCCGGCGCCGATGCCGCCACCACGCAGGGCCTGACCGGATTTCTCAACCAGCTCGTCTCACTCCGCGACGCCCTGCGGTCCGGCAGCGCCTCCGGCGTCACCACCGCCCAGACCGCCCTCATCGCGGCCGAGGACGTGCTCATCTCCGCCCTCGCCCAGCACGGCGCCGTGCAGCTGCGCATCGAGGTCAACCAGGAGCAGCAGAAGGACCGCGCCCAGAACATCGAGCAGCTCGTCTCGGCTGAAACCAGCACCGACCTCACCACCACCGTCGTAAAACTTTCGCAGGCCCAGACCGCCTACCAGGCCGCGCTCCAGTCCGCTTCCAACATCATGAAACAATCACTCCTCGACTACCTCCGCTAACCCCCACCATGAAAATACTCGCCGAAAACCCGCCCGCCGATTTCCCCCCGACCATCGCGCACACCTTCACGCTGCCGCATGGCATCATCGGTTTCCCCGATTACCATCGCGCGGAACTCCTCTACGTGCCGGACCACCTGCCGTTCCTGTGGATGAAACTCCACGGCCCGACCGACTCCGTGCACTTCGTCGTCGTCGAACCCGGCGGCCTGATCGCCGGCTACGAGCCGGAACTCTTCGACGAGGACGCCCGCGCCGTCGGCATCGCCGACGCCTCCGAGGCCATGGTGCTGAACATCGTCACCGTCGAACAGCACCGCCCGCTCGAGGCGACGGCCAACCTCGTCGGCCCCATCATCGTCAACCGCCGCACCCGCCTCGGGCGCCAGTTCGTGATCGCCAACTACGCCCGCTACGGCGCGCACCACCGGCTGGTCGATCCCGCCGACATCGCCGCCACCAACCTTGAGTCCCACCGGGTCAGCGCCTGAACCAGGAGCCCACCGCCATGCTCGTCCTTTCCAGAAAAATCAACGAATCCATCGTCATCGGCGATGGCATCGAGATCCGCATCAACCGCATCGACGGCGACGTGGTCAAGATCGGCATCATCGCCCCGCGCGAGGTCCCCATTTTCCGCAAGGAAGTGCACACGACCATCGCCGCCACCAACCAGGCTTCCGCCTTCCGGCCCACCGGCATCGCGGCGCTGCCCACCCTCCCCAAGATCAACCGGCCCCGCGAGACGGGCCCGGCTCCCGCGCGCACGAACGGCGCCGCGGCCTGAACCCCTCCCCCCCTCCACCACCATGAGCGTCATCAACACCAACATCCAGGCCATCGCCGCCGCCCGCAACCTCAACCAGAGCCAGGAAATGCTCGGGCGTTCCCTCACCCGCCTCTCCTCCGGCTCCAAGATCGTCAACCCCTCCGACGACGCCGCCGGGCTCGCCGTCTCCGAAAAACTCGACGCGCAGAACAAGCGCGTCCGCGCCGCCGTCACCAACGTCCAGAACGCCGTCTCCTTCGTGCAGACCGCCGACGGTTTCATGGGCGGCATGACCAAGATCCTCTCCCGCATGTCCGAGCTCGCGATCCTCGCGAAGGACGTGACGAAGAACACCACGGACATCGCGCTCTACCAGCAGGAGTTCTCCGCCCTCCAGGACCAGCTCCGCGCCACCATCGGCGGCACCACTGCCGAGATCGGCGGCACGGTGGACAACGACACCCCCCTCGGCGCCTTCAACGGCATCACCCTTTTCGGCCCCAACGCCGCCGGCCTCACCGTCACCATCGGCCAGGCCGTCGGCCAGGACATGACGATCAAGCAGTCCAACCTTCGGCAGAACGAGATGCTCGACATCATCGAGCAGGACGCCACCGGCGCCTATCTGCTGGAGCTCGTCGATCCCGGCACGATCCAGAACATCACCGGCGCGATCCAGCAGGTCGCCACGGAACGCGCGACCCTCGGCGCCGCGCAGTCCCGCCTCGAACTCGCCGCGACCACGCTGCAGGTTGAATTTGAAAACCTCGGCGCCGCCATCTCGCGCATCCGCGACGTGGACGTGGCCGAGGAGTCGACCCAATACGCCAAATACAACATCCTCGTGCAGTCCGGCACCGCCATGCTCGCGCAAGCCAACCAGACGCCCCAGAGCGTCCTGAAACTGCTGCAGCAATAACCGTTTTGGTTTGCTTGAGTGGCTGCGGCTTCCAGCCGCAGTGCTTCACCGGCCGAAGCGGCCCTATCCCGCCTCCGGGCGGGTTGTCTGCCTTTCTGTAGCGGCGGTCTGTGACCGCCGTCTTCATCGATCGAAAGCGCCCTGGTATTACTCTGTTGGGTTGGTCGTCCGGTGGACGGGCACGTCCCTGTGCCCGCTTTGGGTAACGCTCGCATCTCGCACGGTCCCTGCCGGCAGAGGGACCTGCCGGCCCGCCTTCCTGTTATGTCCACCACGTAACCGAGGAATGCTACTCCGCCTCCGGACGGATGGCACCGATCACGGAGCGCACCAGCTCCACGTTGGTGAAGGGCTTGGGGATCAGGGCCACCCGGCCGATCTCCGCGAGTTTCTCCGGCGAGATCCGGGAGAAATATCCCGACATGATCAGCACCGGCAGGTCGGGGGCGAAGGTGCGCACCTGGGCGGCCAGCTCGATGCCCGTCAGCATCGGCATCGTCTGGTCCGTGAGAAGCATGGCCAGGCCGGCCGGCTGGCGGCGCAGACTCTCTAGGCACTCCATGGGCGAGTCGAACGCGATCACCTTGAAGCCGGCATTCTCAAGCGCCAGCTGGGCGATGCGACCGACCATGGGATCGTCATCCACCACGGCGATGAGTTCCCCGTTGCCGCGCGGTCTGGCCGTCTCGATCTCCGCCGATTCATCGTGCTGCGCCGCGACGACGGGCAGGTAGAGCGTGAACGTGGCGCCCTGGCCCGGCGCGCTGTCCACCGAGATGGCGCCGCGATGCGCCTCGATGATCCCGTGCACGACGGAGAGACCCAGCCCCGTGCCCTGCCCCACCGCCTTCGTGGTGAAGAACGGATCGAAGATGCGCTTGCGCGTCTCCTCGTCCATGCCGTGCCCGGTGTCGCTGAAGTCGAGGCGGACGTAGCGGCCGGGCGCGATCTTGCCGAGGGCGGCGGCCGTCCGCGTGTCCAGCTCGACGCTGGAGAGATTGAGGCGGATGGTGCCGCCGCCCGCCCGCATCGCATGGGCGGCGTTGGAGCCGAGGTTGAGCAACACCTGGTGGATCTGGGTCGCGTCGGCCAGCACCTGGCCGCAATCGGCGGGATGGGACACCTCGATGCTGATCGTGGAGGGCACCGTGGCGCGCAGGAAGCGGCGCGCATCCTCGACCACCCGGGTGAGGTTGACCGGTGATTTCTCGGAGCCGGCCTGCCGCGAAAAGGTGAGGATCTGCTCGATCAGTTCCCGGGCGCGCAGGCTGGCGTCGCGGGCGGCGGTGACACAGGGCCGCGCGGGATCCTCCGGAACGAGGGTCTCGAGCGCGAGCTCCTGATAACCCAGGATGCCCGCGAGCAGGTTGTTGAAATCGTGCGCGATGCCGCCGGCGAGCGTGCCGAGGGTCTCCATCTTCTGGGCCTGGAAGAGCTGCCCTTCCAGCTTGCGGCGCGTCTCCTCGGCGTCGCGCCGGGCCGTGATGTCCTGGAACGCGCCGTAGATGCGCATGGTTTTCCCGCCTTTCACCTCGGCCCGGCCGAGCACGCGCACAAACCGCGTGCGGTCCCGGGCCGTCTTGCACGGCAGCTCGAGATCGAATCCGGCGCCGGCCTGCGTGCATTGGGTGAGAGCCTCGCCCAATGCCGCCTCCGCGATGGGCGGGAAGAAGTCGAGAAACCGGCCTTGCGTGGGCTCGTAACCCAGCTCGACCTCGAGGATGCCGAACATCTCCGGCGACCAGGTGAGCCGGTCCGTTTCGAGATCCCATTCCCATGCGCCGATCTGCGCAAGGCGGCCGAGTTGCAGGGACATCTCCTCCCCGTGGCGAAGTTTTACCTCGAGCTGCTTGCGCGCGGTGATGTCGGTCTGGGTGCCGACCATGCGGAGGGCGTGGCCCTGGGCGTCGCGGGCGACCACCTTGCCGCGGCCGAGAATCCAGACCCAACGGCCGTCCTTGTGGCGGAGCCGGTATTCGGCCTCGAACAAAGCGGTGCGTCCCTCGAGGTGCGCCTGCATGGCGGCCTCGACCGCCGGCAGGTCGTCGGGATGTCCGATCAGGTCCCAGATGGGTTTGGTCGCATTCAGTTCCGCGGGAGCGTGGCCCAGCATGTTGGCGTAATGCTCGTCCCGGTAGATCTCACCGGTCGTGAAGTTCCGGTCCCACACGGCGTCGTGGTTGCTGGACAAGGCGAGTTTCCACCGCTCCTCCGTGATCCGCAGGGCTTCGCGCAGCTCGTGCGCCTCCGTCACGTCGCTGTCGAAACCGATCATGCGCAGGCGGCCGTCGGACTCACGGAGCAGATAACCGCGGGTCTCGATGTGACGCACGGCTCCGTCGGGCCGGACGATGCGGAATTGCTGCGTGAGCTGGGGCCGCCGGCTCTCGATGAGCTCGGCCAGCGCCGTCTGCACGGCGGGCAGGTCGTCGGGATGGATGCGGTCCTCCCAATCCTTCTGCCCGCCGCGCAGGTCGGCGCGCGCCAGTCCGTAGATGCGGAGGAGCTGGTCGTCCCAGGACCGGGCCTGTTTGGCGTAATCGATTTCCCACACGCCGTAGCCGCTCGAATTGAGCACGAACTGGAGGCGCTGGTTCAGGGCGGAAACCGTCGACTCGTGCTCGTGCTCGGTGGTGATGTCGCGGTTCAGCCCGACAATGCGCACGGCGCGGCCCTGGCCGTCGCGCTCGACGATGCAATGGGCCTCGATGTGGCGGGTGGAGCCGTCGGGCCGGAGGAGACGGAAAGTGTAATCCAGCGCGTTGCTGCCGTCCGACATCTGCCGGTCGAGTTCCTGGATGAAGGGCCGGTCCTCGGGTTGCACGAACTGGAGCCATGTCTCCAACCGGCCGTCGAAGTCGCCCGCCTGCAGCCCGTGCAGAGCGAGCTGGCGGTCGTCCCAGAGGATCGTCCCGGCCGCGACATCCAGGTCCCAGACGCCGTAACGGCTGGCCCGCAGCGCCAGTTGGAGTCGCTGCGTGGATTCATTGAGGCTGCGGGTGCGCTCGGCGACCTGCAACTCGAGACCGGAGGCCTGTTGCTGGAGGCGGGCCAGCAGACTGTCGCGGCTGTTCTCGGCGTCGCGCCGCAGGCGGTCGAATTCGTCCATCCGCCACAGCGAGAAGATGAACGCGCCGAGGATGGCCAGGCTCAGGAACACCGTGATCAGGGCGATGAAATCGTGCGCCTGCGGAGCGAGCGGCAGCAACCAGAGGACTTCCAGCACATAGAGCACGAGGGGCACGATGAGCCCGACCAGGACCAGCCGGAGGGCGAGGAAGCCGAGCGGATGCCCCCGGGCAAACAGCCGCAGGAACCGGATGTCCAACCGCGCGTAGACCAGGCCTCCGCCCAGCAGCAGGAAACAGGCGATGCCGGGCAGCGACACCCCTTCGAGGACGTCCGGCCGCAGGGCGGCACCGACGAGGCAGAGCAGGGCGAATTCCGCGACGGCCAGGCCCAGCCAGTTGGAAACATTGAACCAGGAACGCCGCGGCCGGTAGAGGGCGATGAGCGAAAGCCCGGTCATGACGAATGGCACCGTGAAACTGAGCGGCGCCTGGGCCGGACGATTCGCGACCCAAGGCTCGCCGAACGGCCCCGGCAACGACTGCCCCGTCATCGCTCCGGCCAGGTTGGCCAGCGTCAGGCCGAGCATCAGCACCGCGAGGCCCAGGCCGAGTCTCCGGGTCAAGGGGCGGCGACCGAGATGCAACAGGAGCAGCGAACCGCCGCTCAGGCAAAAACCGAGGCCGGACGCGGTGCTCATCGAGAGCAGGTCCACCGCCTCGCCCTGAAGCGGGGTCGCCCCCAGCAACCCGCATGCACCCAACCCCATCGTGAGCCCGGCGGCGACGACGGTGATGCGGTGTAGCTTCAGGTTTTCTGTCATGGTTTGGGCAAGGGGAAAGATCGTGCCCATCGTCCGACCCTGTGCAATCAATCTAATGCGCACGGATACCCGTCACGGCACGGCGGTCTCGCCCGGGTAAACATTTCCCATCGGCGCGAGCGCCCGGACCTTGAGCGGAAAGGGCCTATTCGAATACCCCCCTCCCCGCTGTTTACTTTTCTGTAGCGGCGGTCTGCGACCGCCGTCGAGCGTGACGTGGTTGTCGCTCGGCGGTCATAGACCGCCGCTACAGCAATCCGGGCGTCTGGGGATATTCGGATAGGCTCAAAGGCGGAGGCGGGAATGGACTCAAGTTCCGGGACAAGCATCCGATTGGCCTTTCACTGCCCATGATCGTCACCTCACAGGCTCCACCCATGTGGCCGCGCTGGACTGCGGCCGCGGCTATCGCGATCGGGGGCGGAGCTCTGGTCTTCGACCCTGTGCTGGATCTGCCGCAATTCCTGGGACCCGGGCCGATCAGCCCTGACGTGAGTCGCCCGACCGCGGTGACCTTGCTGGTTTGCGGACTGGCCTTGTGGCTCGGCAGCCAATCCCGGCCGGGGTCCGGCCTGCGGCGTGTCCTTCAGGCGGTGCTCGGCTTGCTGGCTGTCCTGGCCTTGGCGGAGGCGGTCGCCTCCGGCCGGGCCGGTTGGCGCACCGCCTGGCCGCTCGGTATAGCCCGGGCCGGGGCCACCCTCGCCCTGCTCCTGCTGCTGATCCCCCATGCCTCCCGGCGGCAGCGCAACCTCGCCCAAAGCGGCACCTTTCTCCCGGCCTTGGTCGCCTTGTTTGTCCTGTGCGAGTTCCTGTTCAGCTCGCCCCGCACACTGGCGGGCGACCCTGCGCCGATCTCACCCGTCACCGCCCTGGCGTTCCTGCTGCTGGCCGCGGGAACCTTTTTCGCCCGCCCGGACCCGGGCACGGCGGCGGGTTTCGTGCAGTCCGGCACGGGAGCCGCGCGTCTCACCCGCTACCTCCTGCTCACCTGTCTGCTGCTGCCCCTGCTCGGCGTGGTGGGCAAACACCTCGTGATCGCAACCGGCGGGTCGCTGGCCGCGCACCTGGGGCTCCTCACCTGGCTGCAGATGACCGTGCTGCTCGGCCTCGCCTGCTGCCTCGGCTGGGTGCTGCATCGCAGCGAGGCCCGGCGCGACCGCGCGGAGCGGGAACGCGCCGACGCGCTCCGCCAGGTCGAGCGCCAGGCCGCGATCATGCAGACGGAGGTGGCGCGGCGCACCTGCGAGCTTTCGCGGGCCCTGCTTTTCAACCAGCGGCTGGCGCTTGTCGCGGAGCGCACCACCAATGGCGTCCTGATCGCCAATCCCGCCGGCGAGATCGAATGGGTCAATGCCGGCTTCACGCGCATCACCGGCTACGCCTTCGAGGATGCGCTGGGCCACAAACCCGGCCACCTGCTCCAAGGTCCGCGGACGAACCGGGAGACGGTCGCCATGATCCGGGATCTGCTCGCGGCGGGCCGGGGATTCGAGGCGGAATTGCTCAACTACCACCGGGACGGGCGCGAATACTGGGCCGCCATCGAGGTGCAGCCGCTGCGCGATGCCGGCGGAAGACTCATCGGCTTCATGGGCATCGAGTCGGACATCACGGCACGCAAGCTGGCGCAGGAGGAGACCCACGCCGCCCGGAACGAGGCCGAGCAGCTGAACATCCGGCTGGAGCAGGCCGTCGCCCGCGCGGAGGAATCCGCCGCCGAGGCTAACATCGCCAGCCAGGCCAAGAGCGCGTTCCTCGCCACGATGAGCCACGAAATCCGCACCCCGCTCAACGGCATCCTCGGCATGGCCGGCCTGCTCCGCGACACCCGGCTCGACGCGCAGCAGCTCGACTTTGTCCAGACCATCGAGGTCAGCGGCGACGCGCTGCTCGGCATCATCAACGACATCCTCGACTACTCCAAGATCGAGGCCGGACGCATCGAGCTGGAGGCGGCGCCGTTCGATCCCCGGCAATGCCTGGAGGATACTCTCGACCTGTTCGCCTCGAAGGCCGCCGAGAAAAAACTCGAGCTGGTCGGCCGGGTCGCGCCCGGCGTGCCCAACGCCGTCGTCGGAGACGTCAACCGCCTGCGCCAGATCCTGCTCAACCTGGTGGGCAACGCGCTCAAGTTCACGGCCACCGGCGAGGTCGAGGTGACGCTCGGGACGCAACCCGTGGACGGCGGCCACGAGTTGCACTGCGTGGTGCGGGACACGGGCATCGGGATACCCGCCGACCGCATGTCGCGGCTTTTCCAGCCTTTTTCTCAGGTGGACTCCTCCACCACCCGCAAATACGGCGGCACCGGCCTGGGCCTCGCCATCAGCCGGCGTCTCATCGAGGTGATGGGTGGGCGGATGTGGGTCGAGAGCGAAGCCGGGCTCGGCTCCAGGTTCCATTTCACGCTGCCCGTGTCCGAAGAGGTGCTGCCGGAGCAGCCGGCCTGGCAGGATTCACCCCGCCTCTTCGCCGGCCGGCGCGTGCTGGTCGCCGCGCCGAGCGCGATGCTGCGGGATGCGCTGGCCGGACAACTCGCCGCGTGGGGCGCGGTCACCACCGGTGCGGGCTGCGTCGCGGAAGCCGTGGCCGCCGGACAGCCGGACCGGCCGTGGGACGCCGTGCTCGTCGACCGGATGTTTGGCGCCCAGGAAGGCTGGGCGGATGCGGCGGAACTCCGCCGCATGCCCGGAGCTGCGTCCAGTCCCCTGCTCTTGCTCGGCTTTCCCAGCGGCAGCACCCGGGATCCCTCTTTCGCCGGGCACCTGAACAAGCCCGTCAGGATCGCGGCCCTGTTTGCGGCAATGAGCAAGGTGTTTGGCTGTCGCAGGACGCCGGTCGGCCGGCCGGCCGCCACGGTCGTGCCGTTTGCCGCCCCGCTCGCACCGACCGGGTTGCGGGTGCTGCTGGTGGAGGACAATCCCGTGAACCAGCGCGTCTCCGTGATGCTGCTGCGCAAACTGGGACATGAGCCACGGATCGCCGGCGATGGCGCGGCGGCGCTCGCCGCGCTCGCGCAGGAACCGGCCGACCTGATCTTCATGGACATGGAGATGCCGGTCATGGACGGCTGCGAGGCCACCCGCCGCATCCGTGCCGAACCGTCGTCGCCGCAACCTTGGATCGTGGCCCTGACCGCCAACGCCATGGAAGCCGACCGGCTCCGGGCCCTCGCGGCCGGCATGAACGATTTCGTGACCAAGCCGGTCCGGCTCGCCGATCTCGTCGCCGCGCTCGGGCGCGCCCCGGATTCCGGCCTCGCCGCCCCGCTCAAGTCATCCAGCGCGTAACCGGCCGGCCATGAGCGACCCGATGAATAACCGCAATTCGCAAACAATCTCGTTTCCCCAGCCAGATATTTTTCCCTCCGATCTAAATAACCTTTCAGTCTGGAAGACCCGCCATCGTTCACGGGTGAACCTCGCCAACCGCGTTGCGGCTTGCGGCGGACCGGCGGGCGCATCACCATCATGCCGTCAGCTCCTGTTGCTTTCCAGCTGACAACGCTTCTCCTCCATCCCCTTTCCCCAGCCCGCCGTGGTCGCAGGCTTCTTTTGCCGGAGTCTGTCCACCACCGGTGATTCACATGCCGTCCCGCAAATACCTCGCTCCGACTGCGGCCCTGCTGGCGTTCTGGACGATCTCTTTCACCGGCGTGGCGATCTGGGACCAGGTGGTGATGGACACCGTGGCAACCGATCCGGCAACACCCGGAGTCAGTCTGATCGGTCATGCCCGGCGCGAGTTGGTTGTGCAGGGCGTGCTGTGGCTGCTGGGCTCCGCCGGAATCCTGACCTCGTTCTTCTGGCTGCGCCGGCTCGATGCCGAGCGGGAGCGCGTCGTGGCGACGCTCCGCAAGAGCCGGCACGACCTCACTTCGATCCTGACCTCGATCGACGATCTCGTCTTTGCCGTCGACGCCCAGGGTCGGGTCGAGCCGGTGGCCGGACTCGCGGGTCTGGCCCGGGCCTTCGCGCGCGCGGATCAGGTCGCCGGGCGTCCGTTGGAGGAATTGCTGCCCGCCGACGCGGCCATGAAGCTGCGGGCCGCGCTCTCCGCCCTGGATGCGACCGGGCAGACGCAGGAAATCGACTACGCGATCGAAACGGGCGACCGCCTGACTTACTGGAACGCCCGCATCTCCCGCCGTTTCTTCAGTGATGGCACGAGCCCGGGCGCGATCGTCGTGATGCGGGACGTCACGCAGCGGGGCATGGGGGAAACCGCCCTCCGCGACAGCGAGGAAAAATGGCGCCTGGTCTACGAACGGGCGAACGAGGGCATTGTGATCAGCCACCTGAACGGCACTTACGTGGCGGCCAACCGGGCGGCCTGCGAGATGCTCGGCCTGACCGAGGCGGAGTTGCTGACCCTCGGACGTGAGATCATCGCGGAGCCCTCGCGCTCCAATTTCCGATCCCTGCTCGCCCAACGGGAGAGCCGCGGGGTGGCCCGCGGCGAATTGCAGCTCCGTCGCAAGGACGGGACCCTGATCGACGCGGAAGGCTCGACTTCCATCATCCAGTTGGGCGACGGTCAGCCCCGCGCCGTGACCATTTTTCACGACGTGACGGCCCGCAAGCGCGCGGAGGAAAAGGCGCTCAGCTACGCCCTCCGGTGGGAGACGGCCCTAGAGGCGGTGGGCGACGGTTTGTGGGACTGGGACAAGCGCACCGGCAAGGTGTTTCTTTCCCCGGGTTGGAAGGCCATGCGCGGTTACGCCAACGACGAAATCGGCGACAACATCGAGGAATGGTCCTCCCGGGTGCATCCTGAGGACTGGCCGGCGATCAAGACCGCGCTGGAAGCCCACCGATGTGGTGCAACCCCGACCTACAGCTGCGAGTATCGCATCCGCTGCAGAGACGGTAGCTACAAGTGGATCCTCGATCGCGGCCGGGTTATCCTGCGCGACGAGCAGGGTGCACCGGTGCGGATGGTGGGCATGCATCGCGACATGACCGAACCCCGCCGCGCCCAGGAAGCGCTCCAGGCCGCGGTGAAGCAGCTGGAGCACGCCCAGCGCGTGGCCCGGCTCGGCAGTTACTCGCTCGATATCGGACAAGGACGCTGGACCAGTTCCCCCGTGCTCGACGATCTGTTCGGCATCGATAAACCCGGCTTCGCCTACACCACCGCCGCCTGGGCGGACCTCGTGCATCCGGCCGACCGCGAGGCGCTGCGGCGTTATCTCGCGGAGACGGTCGTTGCATCCGTCCAACGCTTCGACCGCGAATACCGCATCATCCGCCTTGACGACGGTCGGGAGCGCTGGGTTCACGGCCTGGGTGAACTGACCCTGGATGCCGCCGGCCGGCCGCAACAGATGTTCGGCACGATCCAGGACGTGACGGAACGCAAGCACGCGGAACTGGAGCTGCGCAAGCTGTCCCGCGCCCTGGAACAATGCCCGGTCACCGTGATCATCACCGATCCCCGGGGCGCGATCGAATACGTCAACCCGAGCTTCCTCGCCAAATCCGGCTACGCCCGCGAGGAGGTCATCGGGCGGAACCCGCGGCTGCTAAATTCGCGCACGCAGTCGCCGGAAATCTTCCGCGACCTGTGGCAGACGATCACCGCCGGCCGCGAGTGGCGCGGCGAATTCCACAACCGCCGGAAGAACGGCGAGCTGTATTGGGAGAGCGGGACCGTCTCGCCCATTTTCGACGAGAAAGGCGCCATTACTCATTTTCTCTCGGTCAAGGAGGACATCACCGAACGCAAGGCGGCCGAGACCCGCCTGCGCGAGCACGCGGAACTGCTCGACGTCACGCAGGACGCGATCTTCGTCCTGAACCCGACCCAGGAGATCACGTTCATCAACCGCAGTGCGGAAATCCTCTATGGCGTGACCGCGGCGGAGGCGATCGGGCGACGTTACGACAAGATCGTCTACCGGGAGTCCCCCGCCAACTACGAGGCCGACGTCCAGCACCTGATCGCGACAGGCACCCTGGTCCGGGAACGGCGACAGCGGAAGAGCAACGGGGAGGAAATCATCGCCCAGGTGCGCGCCACGCTCGTGCGCGACGAGAACGGACGGGCCCGGTCCGTGCTGATCGTGATCACGGACATCACCGAAGCGCGGCGCCTCGAGGCGCAATATCTCCGCGCGCAACGGCTGGAAAGCCTCGGCTCTCTGGCCAGCGGCGTGGCGCACGACCTGAACAACGTGCTCACCCCCATCCTCGTGGCGGTGGATCTCCTCCAACCCCTGGCGCGCGAGCCGCAGGATCGCGAGATCGTGCGGCTGGTGGGCGACAGCGCCCGCCGCGGCGCGGACATTGTCCGGCAGCTGCTGCTGTTCGGCCGGGGCAGCGACACCCCGCGCGCACCGGTCGACGTCGGCTCAGTGCTCCGCGAACTCGAGCGGATGATGCAGGAAACCTTTCCCAAGAACATCTCCCGGTGCGTGCAATCGCCGCCGGGGCTCTGGCCGGTCGAGGCGGACCGCACCCAGCTGCACCAGGTGCTGCTCAATCTGGCCGTGAACGCGCGCGACGCCATGCCGCGCGGCGGCACGCTCACGGCCACGGCCGGAAACGCGCAGGTCGACGAGGCTTTTGCGCAGGGGCACATCGGGGCGAAGCCGGGACCGCACGTCGCGGTGCGTCTGACCGACACCGGCACGGGCATCCCGCCGGAGCATCTCGACAAGATCTTCGATCCGTTTTTCACGACCAAGCCGACGGGCCAGGGCACCGGGCTCGGCCTGGCCACGGTGCTGGGGATCACCCGTTCCCATGGCGGATTTGTGACCGTGGAGACGCAGACCGGCTGCGGGACGACGTTCACCGTCTTTCTGCCCGCCGCCCCCTCTCCCGCCCTGGCGGTCGCGAGCGCGGAGCAGCGCCGGTTGGTCGCCGGCCGGGGTGAACTGGTGCTGCTGGTCGACGATGAATCGCACGTGCGCAGCGTCCTGAACGAGACTTTCGTGGGCGCCGGTTACCGGGTGATCACCGCCGCCAACGGCGCCGAGGCGCTCGCGCTGTTCGCCCGGCACACGGGCGAGGTGCGGCTGGTGATTTCCGACCAGCTGATGCCGATCATGGACGGCCAGCAGTTGATCCACGCGCTGTGGCAGCTCGACGGCGCCCTGCCCGCCCTGTTGATGAGCGGAATGGCTGATTCGAGCATGCCCGTCGAAAACCTCGCCGGCCAGAGCGTGCGTTTCCTCCCCAAACCGTTTCTGGCCGAAGCCGTGCTGCGGGAAGCCCGCGAATTGATCGACGAAGCCACCGAGCGAGTCCGGCCGGCGAAGACCGTCTGAGCCACCTCAAAAGGAACCTTTCGCGAGGGTCGTGAGAACATGGAACGCCGCGCGGCCCATGACCCGTCACGACTCTCGAACTCAATGGCCGGGAGCAGCTGCACCAATGCGGATCACCTCGGATTGGATCACTGTCCCGCCATAGTTCGAAAAGCCAAAAACAAACGCGCACGCATCGCCTGGTGCGCCGTAACATACTTTTCATCAAGAGCATCAACGAGAAAGCCACCGACTTGAAATCGGTGGCTTTCCTGAAATGGAGCGGGAGAAGAGACTCGAACTCTCGACGTCCACCTTGGCAAGGTGGTGCTCTACCAACTGAGCTACTCCCGCATGGGAGAGGCGGAGTATTCGACTCCCGTTTTGCCCGTCAACCAGATTATTTATTTCCCTGCCCCGGCTCGCTCGCACCGCATTTACAGCTTTTCCCCAGCGGGTTGCACTGCTCATGTTAGCCCCTCCCATGACCGGTCGCGCCCCCAGCTCCACGCTCCGCCAGCCCGCCTTCACGAACGACAGCTCCCCGGCGGAGCGGCTGGCCGCGTGCAAGGCCTACCTGCAGGCCGAAAGCACCCGCATCCGCGAGCGTCACAAGGACGGCGAGCCCGGGCAAAAGATCGTCCAGGCCCTCGCCGTGATGACCGACCGGCTCCTTCGCCCGCTGTTCGACTACGCCTTGGCCGACTGGCGCAAGCTGCACGGTGAACCGCCCGCCCCGGTCTGCCTCATCGCCCTCGGCGGCTACGGCCGCAGCGAACTCAGCCCGTTGAGCGACGTCGACGTGATGTTCCTCTACCCCTCGGCCGGCACCGCCAAGGATCTCGCCAAGTTTCAGGAGCATATCACCAACGGCGTCCTTTACCCGCTCTGGGACCTGCGCCTGAAGATCGGCCATTCCACCCGCACCCTCAACGACGTGTTCGCCGAGGCCGGCCGCGACATCCGCACCAAGACCTCCCTGCTCGAGTCGCGTTTCATCGCCGGCACCGAATCTCTCTACGACAACTTCGCCGAGACCTACCGCAAGCATTACCTGACCGACAACCCCAAGGGTTACATCGCCGCGCGCCTCGCCGACCAGGCCAGCCGCCGCGCGCAGAACGGCGACACCGTCTTCATGCAGGAGCCCGACATCAAGAACGGCGTCGGCGGCCTGCGCGACTACCAGAACGCGCTCTGGATGGCGCGCGTGCGCCTCGGCATCACGCGGCTGGAGGAGCTCGTGGAGCAAAAATACCTGGAGCCGACCGAGCTGCGCTCGTTCCAGCGCGCCTATCATTTCCTGCTCCGGGTGCGAAACGAGCTGCACTACATGAGCAAGCACCCCACCGATGTGCTCAACCTCGAGGTGCAGCCGCGCCTCGCGGCCAACCTCGGCTACCCGCAGCCCGCCCTGCTGGAGCGCGTCGAGGCGTTCATGCACGACTACTACCGGCATGCCTCGGCCATCTACACCCTCTCCAAGGTCATCGAACAGCGCCTCGCCCTGACCATCGCCACCGGCCCGGGTTTTGTCGGTTCGTTGAAAAACATGCTGCTGGCCCGCCGCGCTGAGCGCACGAAGCGCCTCGACGGCTTCCTGCTCCGTGGCCGTGAACTCGCCGCCGAGACGCCCAACGTCTTCAAGGACGACCCGGTGCGCATGATCCGCGTCTTCCGGCACTGCCAGCAGCTCGACTGCACCCCCGACGTTGACCTCGCCGCGCTCATCCGCGCCTCACTCCGGCTCGTCAACAAGCACGTGATCGAGTCCCTCGACGCCAACCTGAGCTTCCGCACCATGCTGGAGGAGACCGGCCGCGTGCACCCACCGCTGGCGCTGATGCACGAGCTGGGCGTGCTCGGCCGCTTCGTGCCGGAGTTCAAGCCCCTGACCTGCCTCGTGCAGCACGAGTATTACCACCGCTATACCGCGGACATCCACACCCTCAGCGCCATCCGCGAGCTCGACAACATCTTCACCCCCACCGGGGAGGTCGCCCAGAAATACCGCGAGGAGCTCCACCAGACGGCCCACCCCACCCTGCTTTACCTCATTCTGCTCCTGCACGACATCGGCAAGGGCAAGGGCATCCAGGGCCACGCCGAGTCCGGCGTCACGCTCGCCCGCCCCGTGCTCGAACGTCTGCAAATCCCTGCCGATATGCAGGAAACAGTCTCCTTTATCATCAAAAATCACTTGGTGATGGCACGGTTCTGGCAGAAGCATGACCTGGATGATCCCCAGACTTCAGCCACTTTTGCCGAGATGGTCGGCGACGCCGACCGGTTGCGTTACCTCTTCGTGCATACGTTCTGCGACGCCAGCGGCACTTCCGCCAGCCTCTGGAACAGCTACAAGGATTCGCTTCACCGGCGCCTGTTCGACACCACGCTCGAACGCCTGACCTTCGGCGACAAAGTCGAAACCCGCCTCCGCGAACGCAAGGAAATGACCCGCCAGAATCTCATCGCCCAGCAGATCCCCGGCATCAGCCCGGACGAGATCACCGCGCACTTCAACATGCTCCCGGAGCGGTATTTCATCCAGACCGAGGGGGCCGAGATCACCCTGCACATCCAGATGGTCAACCGGCTGCTGCACTCCATCTCGGCCGCCGAGTCGCTCGGCGCGCTCCGCCCCGTCATCGAGTGGAAGGACGACATCAACCGCAGCTACACCACGGTGCACGTCGTCACCTGGGACCGCGCCGGCCTCTTCTACAAGCTCGCCGGGGCGTTCAGCGTCGCGGGCCTGAGCATTCTCTCCGCCCGCATCACCACCCGCTCCGACCACATCGCCATCGACACCTTCCACATCGTCGAGCCCGGTCGCGGCCTCGTGCAGAACCAGAAGGCCATGGACGTTTTTGCCCGCACCGTGGAGGACGCGCTCGTCAGCAACAAGGATCTGCTCCCCGACATCACCGCCCAGGCCAAGCGCTACGCCGCCGCCACCCGCTACACCGCCGAGGGCCGCGAGCAGCCCGTGTCCTTCCCGCCCACGGTCGAGGTCTACCACGAGCTCTCCCTCAACCGCATCATCGTCGAGATCCAGGCCCATGACCAGATCGGCCTCCTCTACCGACTGGTGAAGACCATCTCCGACCACGGCTTCGACACCACCTTCGCCCGCATCAACACCGAGCGCAGCGTCGCGATCGACACCTTCTACATCGAGCCCGAGAACCCCGAGGTCGCCGCGGACACCACCCGTTTGCACAGCCTGCGCGACGCCCTCCGCACCGTCATCACCCCCGAAGCCGCCCAGGCGGCGGGCTGAGGCTCTCCAAGTGGAACGCGGCCTCCGGACGCGTTCTTCCGATGCGCGCATCCTGCAACGCGTCCGGAGGCCGCGTTCCACCCGCCATCCCGCGGAATGAGTCCGTCTTTATTCCACCAGCCGACCCAGCCTCATTTCCGGTCATTCCGAACGAAGTGAGGAATCTCGACGTTCATAGGTGATATCGCTCTCGCTGCGGGAGATTCCTCCCTTTGGTCGGAATGACAATTCAGTTTAACCCCGTCCAATTTTCTCTCCCCAACCCGCTCCAATCCTGTTCAGCTCGGGCACACATGAGTTCCGAGCAGGTGAATGATCCGGCGGTGCTTTACCGCATCGCGTCGCTGGCGGCCCGCGCCAACGACGCCACGACCGCCCCGCGCGAGATCCTCGCCGCCATCATGTCCGCCTTTCCCGCCGACAGCGGCTCCCTCTCGCTCCTCAGCGCCGAGAGCGGCCGGCTTGAGATCTGCGTGGAGCAGGGCCTGCCCGCCGACGTGGGCGATTTCGCCCTGCGCCCCGGCCAGGGCGTCACCGGTTGGGTCGCCCTCCACGGCCGGCCGCTGCTGGTGGCCGATGTCGCTGCCGACCCGCGCTACATCCTCGCCCGCCGCGACGTGCGCTGCGAAATGGCCGCCCCGTTGATCGTCGAGGGCCGCACCATCGGCGTCGTCAATCTCGACGCCGACCGCGTGGCCGCCTTCGACCAGGCCGCGCTGGAACGGCTTTCCCGTTATGCCGAGGAGGCCGGGGCCGTGCTGCACCGCCTCTGGCAGCTCGGACGGCTGCGCGCCAACTCCACGCAGCTCACCACCCTCGTCGAGTTGGGCCACGCCCTCGTCACCCAGCTCGCGCCCGAGGAACTGCTGTCCACCTTGACGCAAAGCGGCCGCGCCCTCTTCAACGCCCGCCTCTGCCTGTTGCACGACTACGACAGCACGCGCCACGAGCTCCGTCTGCACGCCTGGTCCGCGAGCGGCGACCTGGCCGCCGCCGGCCTGGCGTTGCAACAGCAGACGGTATCGGCCGATTCCTCCCTCCTCATCGCCGTCATCCGCTCCGGCCGGGCCACCGAGTTCCAGGACATCGACGGCCCCGGCTACAGCGAGGCCGCCGATCTGCCGCGCGACTCCTCGCTCTGCTCCGTGCTGGCCGCGCCGCTCATCCTCGAAGGCGAACCCGCCGGCGTGCTCTCGGTCTACTACGGCACCCCGCACCGATTCAGCGACGACGAGAAGCGCCTCTTCACCGCCCTCGCCAGCTTCGCCGCCGTCGCCCTGCAGAACGCCCGGCTCTACGCCCGCGTCTTCCACACCGAGGAAGTCCTGCGCAAAAACGAGACCCTCACCACCCTCGGCCTGCTCGCCGCCGAGATCGCGCACGAGATCCGAAATCCGCTCACCGTCATCAAGCTCCTGCACGGCACGCTCGGCGCCGATTTCCCGGCCGATGATCCGCGCCGCCGCGACCTCCAGGTCATCACCGAGAAGATCGAGCAGCTCGAGGAGATCGTCTCGCGCGTCCTGTCCTTCGCCCGCGCACCCTCGGCCCTGCACTCGCGCTGGACGCTGGCGGAGATCCTCGACGACACCCTCGTGCTCCTGCGCGCCAAGCTCGCCCAAGCCAAGGTCCAGCTGAACTACACCGCTCCCACCCGCTCGCTCATGGTCGACGGCAACAAAGGGCAGCTGCAACAGGTCGTCCTCAACCTGGCCCTCAATTCCCTGACCGCTATGCCCCAGGGCGGCGGATTGTCCGTGCAATGCTCCGAGGAAACCCGGGGCGGTGCCCGCCTCGTGCACGTCGACCTCGCCGACACCGGCAGTGGCATCCCCGATGCCATTCGCCCGCGCATCTTCGAGTCGTTCCTCTCCGGCCGGGCCGACGGCACGGGCCTCGGCCTCGCCATCGCCCAACGCATCGTGCGGGACCACCATGGCGACCTCACCCTCGCCCACACCGGCCCCCGCGGCACCACGATGCGCATCACCCTCCCGCTGCTATAAGCGGCCCCAAACCGCCCTTGTAACCTAATAGGTTACAAGGGCGGAATCGCCGATCCCGCCTCGCGCCCCTTTTCCGACTGTCGCGGCCTGTCGTCGGCGGGAGCTTTTGCGCGCACCCGAAGAAAATGCGAGCGACGCCTCAAAGGCGGACCAGTCCACGGCCATGGCAATATCGACGCGGCCTTCAGCCGTGAGCACCCTCGACGGACGTCAGCCGCAGTTGAAACGCGGAGAGCCCAGAGGACGCGAAGCAGAACTAGGGTGAATCGGGCGCGCGAAGGCCTCACCTTGCCGGGTGAAGGGTTTCGGCGCGAAAAGATCGGGTTTTCTCCTCTGCGCTCTCCGCGGCCTCTGTGTTTCAACTGCGTTTTCCAGGATTATCGCCAGCCATAGCGCCGGGCTCGGCTCACGACACCCGCTTCACGATCAAGGTCACGCTGCCGCGGTTGTTGTCGTAGAAATTCCACGCATCGTTCGCGTAGGCGAAGAAATAGCCTTCCTCCGTGGGCTTGATCACCAGCGGCTCGCTCAGGCCGTTCCCGATGAGGAAAGTCTGGTGCGGGTAAGGCGTGCCGTCCGGCGTCGGGTTGACGCCGTTCTGCGGCCCGTCGTTGGCGATCGCGCCCACGAGCGCAAACCAGGGGAAGTGCTCGTGCCGCTTTGTGCCGACGAGATTGACGCCGGGCTTGTCCTTGAACGCGTTGACGGCGTTCTCGACCTTGCCCCACAGGCCGGAGACGACATGCGCGATTTCCCCGGGGCTGAACTTGCCGTCCTTCGTTCCGCCCGGTCCGCACGCCACGTTCTTGTCAAGCCATTCGCCCTCCGCCGAGAAAACATACGATGCGCCGGCCTCGAGGAAGAGCCCGGTCTCGTTCCACGGGTTGCGCGCGTAGATGGCGATCGGCCCGCTGCTCTCGTTCACGCCCAGCCTCAGCGTCGGCCGATGGTAGGGCGCCTGCGTGATCGGGGGTGACTGGTCTCGCTCCCACGCGCTGGGATGATAATGCGGCGACCCTTTCTCGAGCAGCGGCCGGTTGCGCGGCCGGGCCTGGAGCTTCCCGAACAGGCCCGTGTAGGAGTCGTGGAGCACGCCGCGCACCTCGGGCCGGATCTGCTTGAGAAACGCCTGCTGGAATTTCAGGCCCGTGGCCTGCGCTTCCTTGATCATCCAGTCCAACCCGATGTCGGACAGGCCGCATTCCGCGTAGCCTCCGCCGACGTCGGCGTGCGCGCCGGGGAACCAGAACTGTTTCACCCGGGCGGGCCGGCCCGGCCGGTCAGCCTCGTTGAGCGGATTGCCGGCGGGATCCGTCCACAACGTCGGGGTGAACGAGGCGCGCATCTCGTCGATCGCCACGGCGTGGCGCGCGTAGCGCACATGGTTGCCCAGCTGCGTGTCGTGAAACTGCCATTTCGCCGGGTTGTCGAGCAGGTCGAAGAGAGCCAGGTCGTCCGGCACGCCGAGCGCCCCGACGGTATCCCACACCCCGATGAAATGGATCGGGATCTTCCCGAGCGCGGGATCGACGGGAAATGTCACCCAGGTGTCCGGCATGGTCGGCTGGTAGGCCGCGCCAGCCTGGTAGATTTTCTCGTAGGCGGTCGCGACGCGCTGCCAGGCCTCCGCCGGTTTCAGGCCGGCGAGATCGAGCAGGCCGCAGCGGCCCATGAAACCGCCGAGGCTGCGGGCGGTAAACGCGCCGCGACTGAAACCAAACAGGAAAATCTCGTCGCCGGGCTCGTAATGGTTGGCGAGCCAGGCATAGGCGCCCATCACGTTCTGGCTGATGCCGCTGCCGTAGGCGCCGCCTGTCACCCGCTCCCAGCCCGAGCCTTCGGTGCCGACGCCCGGATGATAATACCGGCGTTGCTCACGGCCCTTGGCGTCCGCGGCGGCGAGCGAGTTGTGCAGGCGCACGACGTTGGTCGGCGCAGGGATGTCGTTCTGGCGCTGGTCCGGCGTGTTCCAGGTGCCGTCGCAGGATACGATGAGCTTTTTCATGAGGGCGGGATCGTGCGTGGGTGGAATGTGGCCCTCATTCCGTGCGTGGGTGGTGGGTGGATGCCGGAAACCGGCGTGAAGCGGGCCTATTCCTCCAACTCGACGTTCCAGTAGGCGACGTCGAGGAAGTCCTTCCATTTCTCGTGATCGTGGTTGTGCAGGACGAGACTGATGACCGGCCGCCACTTCGGGCGCGCGGGCTTGCGGATGAGGCGCATGTGCGCCTCGTGCGGGAGGCGGTTCGCCTTGCGCGTGTTGCACTTGATGCAGGAGCACACGATGTTCTCCCACGTCGTCTTGCCGCCGTAGTGGCGCGGGATGACGTGGTCGAGGTTCAGCTGCTCGCGGGCGAAGGTGTGGCCGCAATACTGGCAGTGGTCCTTGTCGCGCTCGAAGACGTTGCTGCGCGTCAGCTTCAGCTCCTTGCACGGCAGCTTGTCGAAGAAGGTCAGCAAAATCACGCGCGGCAGGCGGATGCGGCGGTTGATCGTGCGCACGGTCTCGAGCGCGTCGACGGGTGGATTGTAGGTCGAGAAATCGATCCAATCCATCAGCGAGTAGGTGCGGAAGGCCTCCTCGGTCTGGTGGACGACCTGCGCGTGTTCGCGGGCCAGCAGGGCGAAGGCGCGGCGCGCGCCAATGATGTTCACCGCCTGCCAGAGGCGGTTAAGCACGAGCACCGGCTGATCGAGTGCGGCTTCCATGGACAACGGTCCTTGGCATTACTCCCGCCCCCTCTTCCTGTCAAGTCACCGACCGGGAGGCGGAAACTCTCGCCCGCGAATCACGCGAATCAAAATATCCAGGACGCGCCTTCCTCTATGTGGGAGGGGCTTTACGCCCCCGACTGCTGCCGCCACCCTGTTCCGTCGGGGCGTAAAGCCCCTCCCACATTCAACAGGGGAAGCAGCCGACAACAGGGGCCGATCATCCCATCGGGGCATAAAGCCCCTCCCCACCCATTGATAGCGAGTCCCCGCGGGATTTGCTTCGCGCCGATTCGCGTGATTCGCGGGCAGCCTTCCGTCCGGCTTACCGCCGGCCGCGGATGTTCTGAGCGAGGCGCAGGATGTCCGCGAGCACGCCGGCCGCGGTCACGGCCCCGCCGGCGCCGGCGCCGCGCACGACCATCGGGTATTCCTTGTAGCGCTCGGTGTGGAACGCCACGAACGCCTCCGCGCCGCGCAACGCCGCGGCCGGGTGCGCCGCGTCGACCTCGACGGGGCCGACCGACACCTTCGGGCCGTCGGCGCCGGGCGTGATGCGCGCCAGATAGCGCGGCAGCTTGCCCTGCGCCTTGCTGGCCGCCACGCGCGCCGCCACCGCGGCGTCGAGCTTCACCAGCGATTGCAAAAACTTCTCGGGATCGTCCTCGCGCAGGTTCTCCGCCGGGACGAACGGCTCGAGCGCCACGTCGCCGAGCTCGACCTGCAGGCCGAGTTCGCGGGCGAGGATGACCGCCTTGCGCGCCACATCGAGGCCGGAAAGGTCGTCCCGCGGGTGCGGCTCGGTGTAGCCGAGATCCTTGGCCTTGCGCACGGCGGCCGACAGCGGCTCGCCGTGCACCAACCGGTCGCAGAGAAAGCCGAGCGTGCCGGAGAACGCGCCCTCGATCGTGATGACGTGGTCGCCGGTGCGGACCAGATTCTTGAGCGTCTCGATGACCGGCAGTGCCGCGCCGACCGTCGTCTCGTAATGGTAGGCGCGGAAATTCCGGCGGGCCTCGTTCAGCAACGCCGCGCGCTCGGCGGACGGCAGCGCCAGCGGCTGCTTGTTGGCCGACACGACGTTGATGCCGTGCGTGAAGGCCGCGCGGTAGATCTTCTCCATGCCCGGCGCCGCGGAGCAATCGACCAGCACGGGGTTCGGGAGCTGCGAGAGTTTCTTGAGCAGCGAGCTGGCGTCCTTGACCGCCTTCCCCTCGCCCAGCGCCTGCTCGAGGAGCGTGATGGCCTCCAGCGGCGGCAGGCCCTCGGGATCGAAGATCGCCCCCTTGCTCGAGCCGATGCCGACGAGCCGCACCTGCACGTCGTGCTCGCGGCCGAGCGCCTGGTTCTGCCGGTCGATCTGCTTGAGGAGGCTGCCGCCCACGACGCCCTTGCCGAGCAGCAGCACGCTGAGCTGGGTGTGCGCGAGATTGAACGCGCCGTGCACGATGCGCACGGCGGTGGCGGTCTGGTCGGCGTCCACCACGCAGGAGATGCTGCGGGCCGAGGCGCCCTGCGCCACCGCGCGCACCGCGATGCCGGCGTGGCCGATGGAATTGAGAAACTTGCCGGCGACGTTCGGCTGCGCGCCCATGTGCTCGCCGACCAGCGTCACCAGGGTGACGGGGGAAAGGATGGGCTCGATGCGCAGGTCGCCCGTCTGGATTTCCGGAGCCAGCAGCTCGGCGATGCTCGATTTCGCGCGGGGCTCGTCCTGTTCGGGCACCACCACGGAAAACGACTGGCCGAGCGTCGACTCGGTGGTCATCCACACGCGCACGCCAGCCTCGTTGAGCGCGGCGATGATGCGGCCGGCCAGCGGGCGGCCCAGCCCGGTGCGGCGGGATTGCACGCCGACGAGCGCGAGGCGCTCGAGGCTGGTGACGCAGGTCGGGCGGTTCGGGTCCGGGTTGCCGGTCGCGTCGATGCGCGTGCCGGGGGCGTCGGGCTGCGTGGTGCTGCGGATGACGAGCGCCGCGCCGCATTCGCGGAGCGGGATGATGGTGCGCGGGTGGAACATCCGCGTGCCGAAATAGGCGAGTTCGAGCGCCTCGTCGTAGGACAGGCGGTCGACCGGCGAGGCCTCGCGCACGAGGGCCGGGTCGGCCGTCATCACGCCGAGCACGTCGGTCCAGACCGTGACGGCGCTGGCCTTGAGCAGGGCGGCCACGAGCGTGGCGGTGTAATCGGAGCCGTTGCGGCCGAGCGTGGTGGTGGTGCCGTCCTTGGTGCGGCCGATGAAGCCGGTGACGATCGGCACACTGCCGGTCCACTTGGGCGCGATGTCCGCGAATTTCCGGGCGGTCCCGGCCTTGTCCACGGTGGCGGCGCCATAGGTGGCGTCGGTCACGACAAAGTCCCGCGCGTCCACCGCGATGGCCGGCACGTTGCGTTCGGTCAGGGCGCGGGCCAGCACGGCCACGGAGATGCGTTCGCCGACGCTGATGATGGAGTCGAGCGTGCGCGGCGAACATTCGCGCGTCAGCTCGATGCCGGAAAGAAGGCGCTCGACCGGCGTCAGGATCTCGTCGAGGTCGTGCTTGAAGCCTTTCTGCCCCTGACTGTTCATGACGGACCGGGCCGTCGCGGCGGCGAGTTCGCGCACCTGCGTGAGCTGCCGGCGGGCCTGGCTGATGTTGCCCTCCTCGGCCGAGCGGGCGGCGAGGATGAGCCAGTCGGTGCTGTCGCCGAGCGCGGAAACGACCAGCGCGAGCGGACGCGGCGCGGCGGCCACGAGTTCGAGCACCTTGGGCAGGCGCCCCGAGGTGCCGAGGGAGGAGCCCCCGAATTTGTAGACATGCCAGCGTTCGCTCATTGGGCAGGAGCGTGCAGATGCAGCGCTTTTGTCAAGAGGGGCCCGAGGGTCGGCCACTCGATCAGGAAGGCATCGTGACCGTGGATGCTGGAGACGGTCGTCCGCTCGACCTTGGCGCCGGCCTTGCGCAGGTGGGAAGTCAGCGCCTCCGCCTGAGCCGGGGTGAACAGCTGGTCGGTGTCGACGTCGACCACCAGGACCGACGCACGCACGCGGCTGATGGCGGGCTGGATGTCGCCCGGGAGCGGCTGGAGCAGGTCGTGATGGTCCATCGCCGCGAGCTGCAGTTCATAGGCCTGCGCCGCGAAACGGTTGCGCAGTTTCTTGCCCTGATGCTCGAGGTAGCCCTGCACCGGGTAACCGGAGTCGGTGCCCGGCGCCGGGCGCGGCTGGCGCGCATCGAGCCCGGGCTCGGCGCGGTAGGTGAGGATGGCGAGCTGGCGCGCGATCTCGAGGCCGCGGCCGACGTTGTCCGGATAACCCGGGTCGAGCCGCAGGATCTGGCGCGCGACATGGTTCCAGCCGACGACCCACGCGCTGGCCGACACGCTCGTGGCGAACGGCAGGATCCGTTCGAAGCGTCCCGGCGCGAGCGCGGCGAGCGTAAGCGTGATCATGCCGCCGAGCGAACCGCCGGTGGTCAGGTGCACGCGGTCGATGCCGAGCTTGTCCAGGCCCTGCAAGATCGCGCGGGCGATATCGAGGCTCGTGAGATCGACGGTCTTCCACGCGGGAAATCCTTCCACGCCGGGACCGCTGCTGCCGTAGCAGGAGCCGAGATTGTTGAAGCAGAGGATGCGGTAATGCGCGGGATCGAGCGCGCGGCCGGCGCCGATGAGCGGCTCCCACCAGCCGTCCTTGCCGCCCGCCTGCGCGCTGCCGGTCAGCGCGTGGACGAGCAGGACGGTCGGGACGTCCTTGAGCGGGGCCGCGGGGGTGTCGCCTTCGCGGCTCCACCACCAGCCGCGGGAGCGGTGGGATCGGACTACGCCGCCACGCGCGAGCGCGAGGTCGGGCAGGGCCAGATCAAAGATATGCGGCAATGCAGCAACGGTCGGCATGGCGATGGAGGAATTGATGCTTCCATCTCACGCAACCGGCGTCAACGCGCCGGCGACCGATTGTTGCTGAACCGTCATGCCTTCCGTCACGTAATCGCCCCCGTTGGAGGGGGCATTGATGGACGGGAAACAAAGGACGGACTTCGTGTTCATAGCGGGGATTGTTTGATTTTTGTGTTGCGAGGATGAGATTGCAAGCCCCGCGCCGGGACAAGGGGTGGACGTGTCATAGCATCGACGGTCGCGTCATGCGTGTCATAGCTTGGGCGCGAATGCTTCGGATTTTCCGTCGCGGATGCCGCGACTTTCACTGATGAAATAATGTCAGGCGGGAGGTCTCGACCCACCGGCTGTCGGTGACGTCATCGTGCGGATCAGTGCAATCCGTGGCGGAAATTCCGTCGCGCTATCCACGGCATAGCCCTGATTCCGGCTTGTTGCGCGCGGCTCCCTGACTAGAGTCTGAAATTTCATGGCAAAACGTTCACAACGCATCGTTCTCAAGTTCGGCTCCGGCATCCTCTCGACGGAGCAGGGCATCGGTCTGAGCCGGCGCCAGATCGCGCGCCTCGCCCGCGAGGTCGGCGCGCTCGTCCGCGCCGGCCACGAGTGTGTCATCGTCTCCAGCGGCGCGGTCGCGGCCGGCCTGGCCACGCTCGGCCTGACCGCGCGCCCCAAGGAGCTCGCCGGCAAGCAGGCCTGCGCCGCCGTCGGCCAGTCGCAGCTCATGCACGCCTACGCCAGCGCGTTCGCGCAACAGGGCCTCGCCGTCGCCCAGCTGCTGCTCACCCACAACGACCTCGACAGCCGCACGCGCCACCACAACGCGCGCGCCACCCTGCTCCAGCTCCTCTCGCGCGGCAACGTCGTGCCGATCATCAACGAAAACGACTCCGTCGCCGTCGAAGAACTCAACTTCGGCGACAACGACCGCCTTTCCGCCGAAGTTTCCATCCTCGTCGACGCCGACCTGCTCATCATCCTGACCAGCGTGGACGGCCTGCAGGATGCCGCGGGCCGGACCGTTCCGCTGGTGAAGGATTTCGCCGCGATCTCCAGCCTCGTGCGCTCCGACAAGGGCCGCGTCTCCACCGGTGGCATGGTCACCAAGCTCCAGGCCGCGCAACTCGCCGTGAAAGCCGGCATCCCGGTCAACATCGCCAGCGGACGGAAGGCCGGCCTCGTCTACGCCATCGTCGCCGGCAAACGCGTCGGCACGTATTTTCCGGCGAAGTAACCTTGGCGAAACTCCAAACGCCAATGATCAAACGCCAAACAATTTCCCAATCCCCGGTCTTCGGATTTATTTGGGATTTGGCTTTTGGCCTTTGAGATTTCCCCGCCATGTCTGATCTTCCCTCACTCATCGCCCAGCTCGGGGCCCAGGCCCGCGCCGCCGCGCGCGCGCTCGCCGGCACGCCGCCCGCGCGCATCGACGCGGCGCTCGGGGCGATGGCGCAAGCGCTGCTCGCGGCGCAGATGGACATCCTCAACGCCAACGCCGGCGATGTCTCCGCCGCGAAGGCCGCCGGCCAGACCGCCGCGCTCGTCGACCGGCTCACGCTCAACCCGGAACGCCTCGCCAAGTGCGCCGAGGGCCTGCGGCAGGTCGCCGCCCTCCCCCACCCGGTCGGCGAGGTGCTCCGCGAATGGACGCAGCCGAACGGCCTCCGGTTCACCAAGGTGCGCGTGCCGCTCGGCGTCATCGGCTTCATCTACGAGTCCCGGCCCAACGTCACCGTCGACGCCGCCGGCCTTTGCCTGAAAAGCGGCAATGCCGTCATCCTCCGCGGCGGCTCCGAGGCGCTGCGTTCCAACCTCGCCATCGCGACCGCGCTCTCGCGCGGGCTCGCCGCCGCCGGCCTGCCGGCCCATGCCGTCCAGCTCGTGCCGGTCACCGACCGCGATACCGTGCGCCTCCTCGGCGAGTCGGTCGGCGTCATCGACCTGCTCATCCCCCGCGGCGGCAAGGGCCTGATCGAGACCGTCGTGAAATCCGCGCGTATCCCGGTCATCAAGCATTACGACGGCATCTGCGCGCTCTATGTGGACAAGGCCGCCGACCTCGCCATGGCGGAAAAAATCGCCGTCAACGGCAAGTGCTCGCGCCCCGGCGTATGCAACGCCCTCGAAACCCTTCTCGTGCACAAGGACATCGCCGCGCCCTTCCTGCAAAAGGCCGGTCGCACCTTGCTCGAAGCCGGCGTCCGCCTGCGCGTGGACGAGGCCGCCCGGCAGGCGCTCGGTCCTCTCAACGCTCAACACTCAATACTCATCTCGTCGGCGACCAACGACGATTTCCGCACCGAGTTCCTCGACCTCATCCTCGCGGTGAAAGTCATCGACGACTGCGCCGCCGCGATCGAACACATCGAGACGCACGGCTCGCATCACACCGACACCATCGTGACAACCGACAACGCCGCCGCGGAGAAATTCCTCGCCGGCGTGGACAGCGCCGTCGTGCTCTGGAACGCCTCGACCCGTTTCAACGACGGCCACGAATTTGGCTTCGGTGCCGAGATCGGCATCAGCACGGACAAGATCCACGCCCGCGGCCCCATGGGTCTCGAGGAACTGACGTCGTATAAATACGTGGTGCGGGGCGACGGCCAGGTGCGGGTGTGAGGACGAACCGCACACCCCGCCCCGACGGGCATCAGCCTTCGCCAAGCCCCACGGCTGACAAGCCGCTCTTCCATGGTCAGCGGCGCGTTCCGGCGCTTCGATCACGACCACCTGTTCGAGGCGCTGCCCGGTGGCCGCACACGGATGACGGACGTGTTCGATTACACCTCGCCGCTCGGTCCTCTCGGCCGGCTGGCCGACGTCCTGTTCCTCGAGCGCTACATGCGCAATCTGCTCGCTGGACGAAACGCCGTGCTCAAAAAGATGGCCGAAGCTGCCCGGCTGCCACAAGGGCCCTGAGTTCACTCTCCATGAAAAAACTGTCCCGTCCGCACACCGCCGCCTTTCTGCTCCTCGCCTGCCTCTGCTCCGCGTTGCACGCCGCCGCGCCGACCAGACCCGAGAGCGGGGAGACCATCACCCTGCCCAAGTTCGAGGTGAAGGGAAATGCCATCTGCTGTTACGGCTTCGGGGTCATCGCCACCTGGGACGCCAAGACCCAGACCGTAACCCACCTCTACGTCGATGAAGTCAGCCCCGACTCGGAGGCAGACAGGATCGGTCTCCAGCGTGGCGATGAAATCCTCTCCATCAACGGCCGGAAGATCGCCGACATGAAGGGCGGCCTGAAACGCGGCAGCGATCTGTTCGCGCTGCTCGTCGATCAGCCGGTCGGTCGGATGACTGATTTCGAGGTGACCGTGCGCGTCGTGAAGAAGGTCGTCCTGTCCGCGACACCCTGAGCAAGCGGCGCGCGGGACTCCGCCTTGACCGATTCCGGCCCGATCGGTTGAGTGTGACGGGCCACACTATGAATCTCGCATTTCTGCGGTTGTTATTGCTGCTGACGGTGGCCCCATGCCTGTGGGCCGAGCCAGCGGGCCAGGCGTGGCCGGTCACAGCGGAAGGCCTCTCGCCCGATCCGGCCTGGGTCTGGGGCCGGCTCGACAACGGCCTGCGCTACGTCGTGCGGCGGAATTCCCTGCCGGCCGGGCATATCAGCTTCCGCTTTTGCGTGGAGGTCGGTTTCGCCCACGAGACGAAGGCGGAGCGCGGGCTCGCCCACTTCGTCGAACACATGGCCTTCAATGGCACCAGGCACTTCCCGGGCGAAAGCCTCATCGGCGAACTGCAAAAGCACGGGGTGAACATCGGGCCCGAGTTGAGCGCATTCACCTTCCTCACCCACACGCTCTACTACCTGGACGCCCCGGTCTCGGCTCCGGACGACCTGGAGCGGTGGTTCACCGTCATCCGGGACTTTGCCGACGGCTTGCGGTTCGAGGCCAAGCAGGTGAAACGCGAGCGCGGCGTGATCGCCAGCGAAGCCCGCGACCGCCAGTCGCCGGCGACACGCGCCGACGCGGCCCGCCGGCGATTTCTTTACCCGGCGGCCAACCTGGGCAATCCGACCGACGCAAACGTCGACAAGGTCGACCGGAATGATCTCCGCAATTTCTACGACAAGTGGTATCGCCCGGAACGGATGATTCTGGCGGTCGTGGGCGACGTCGAGCCCGCGCAACTGGAGGCACTCGTGCAACGGCACTTCGCCTCGCTGCAAGCGCGCGCCTTTCCCGCCCCGAAATTCGACCCGGGCTTCGTCGATAATCCCGCCGAAACCACGGCCGATCACCTGCACGATCCCAAGGTGAACGGCATCGGCATCGAGGTCGTTTCAGTCCTGCCGAACAACCGGCCGGACAATCTGGTGGAGCGACGCCGCTGGCTGGCCAGCGGCATGCTGATCTACCTGCTCAATGTCCGTTTGCAGCAGATCGCGCGCAACCAACCCGCCCGGGTGCAGCACCTGGCCGCCCAGACCTCCTCCCCCACTCCCTACGGTATCGAGACCTCGGTCCTCTTTTCCGGTCCGTCGCTGGAATGGCAGTTCGGTGTCACGACCATCGACCAGGAATTGCGCCGCTCGTTTGAATACACGTTCACCGCCGACGAGGTGCGCGAGGCCCGCGCCGTCGTGCTCACCGGGCATGAGCAAGCCGTGAAATCCAGCGCCACCAGGCACTCCTCCGGGCTGGCGGCGGACGTCATGCAACAGGCGCTCTGGCACGCGGTGGTCGTTGCCCCGGCGGACAATCTCCGGCTGGCCCGCGAGTGGCTGCCGCAGATCGACGCACTGGAGATGAACCGGGCCTGGCGCTCGTTGTGGCAGAACCGCCGGTCCCGGATCTTCTCCTCCGGCTTCCATCCCGCGATCAACGGCACGACGATGCTGCAGGCCGCCTTCAACGAGAGTTTGCGCCGGCCCGTCGCGCCCCCCGAGGTGAGGCCCGAGCTGCCCTTCGCCTACACCGCCCTCGGCCCGCCCGGCCGGGTCAGGCGGCGCGACTATCTGCCGGAACTCGACATCCACATCCTGGAGTTTGAAAACGGCGTCCGCGCCAACCTCAAGCGCACGACCTTCGAGGCCGCCCGGGTCCGCCTGGCCGCGCAGCTGGGGCGCGGCATGCTCACGGAACCGGAGGGCCAGGCCGGGCTGGGCATGCTGACCGCCGGCACTTTCCTCAACGGTGCCCTCGGACGGCACAAGCCGGAGGAACTTCGCCGCCTCATGTCCACCGCCATGATCGAGCTGGCGTTCAACATCTCGGAAGACCACTTCGGTTTCGCCGGGGGAGCCACGCCGGACTCGCTGGAACAGCTGCTCCAGCTGATCTCCGCCTACATCACCGATCCCGGCTGGGACCGGGAGGCTGCCGTGCTGGCCAGCGCACGCCTCGACACCTATCTGAAGGACCAGAATTATACCCCCGAAGGCGTCATCGGACAGCACCTCTTCCGGATTCTTTCCGACGACGATGCCCGCTATACTTCACCCAAGCCGGAGCGGTTGAAGACCCGCTCGATGGAGGAAATGCGACAGTGGCTCGATGCGCGCCTGCGCACCGATCCGCTGGAAATCGGCCTCGTCGGCGACTTTGATCCGGAAGAGGCCGTGGCCATCCTGAGCCGCACGGTCGGCACCCTGCCCGCCCGCAACCCGCAGGAAGCCGCGGTCCGGCCGGTGACCTTGATCAAGACCGCCCGCCCGCAGCTGTTCACCTATCAGGGGGAAGCCAACCGCGCCGGCATCGAAATCGTCTGGCCGCTGGAAAGATGCGACGACATCAGGGTGTCGCGCCAGATCGAGGTGCTCGACGCCATTTTGGCCGGCCGGCTGCGGCAAAAGGTGCGCGAGGATCTCGGCGCCGCCTATACCCCGGAGGTTTCCCATTGGAAAAGCGAGGTCAACCGCGACGCCGGCTACCTCATGGCCTACATCACGGTGAAACCCAAGGACACCGCGCGGCTCACCAAGCTCATCGTCGAACTGGGCGACACCCTCGCCCGGAAGGGCGCCACCGCCGCAGAGTTCGCCCAAGCCCGCCAACCCATCCTCACCCGCACCGTGGCGAACCAGAAGGACAACGACTACTGGGTGAACAACATCATTGCCCGCATCCAAGGCCAGCCGGAAGTCCGCCAATGGCCGCTCACGCGGGTCAGGGACCTCGAAGACATCACCGTGACCGAGATCAACGCCCTGGCCCGCTCCATCCTCCCTTCGTCGCGCGCCATGGTCTTTTCCGCCACTCCGGAACGCAAGTGAGCGCGGCCTCGCGCGGCTAAGGCCCCGCCTCGCTCGGCCCGGCATGCGACTCGAACTTGAGGTTCAGCACGGGCACGAGCGCCATCAGCCCGGCGCAGGTCAGCCCCAGCACGGCGTAGCCTGCGACGTCATGCACCGTGCCGTTGATGGCATCGGGCCCGTAGGCATAGGCCCAGGCGGTGAGAAAGAGGCTGCGGCCGAGATTCATGAGGAAGGCGAAGAACATCGACGCACCGACGAGCACGACCTTTTTCCAAAACTCCTCGAAGAACGCCGCACCGAGAAACGATCCGGCGAACAGACACGCCGTCAGCGAGCGGATGCCCGAGCAGGCGTCGGCCACGCCGACGGAGCCCTTCGGCAGCAGCAGCACGTTGCCCTGTTGCTCGAGCGGATATCCGAGCATGTCGAAGACAAACGCCACGACCGCCACCACCCGGCGCAGCAGGAAGAGGCTGATCTGCGACTCGATGGCCGACACCAGCGGCGCGGAGATCAGCCACACCAGCACCGGAAAAATAAAGATCGCCGCCACGCGAAAGCGGCCGTCCCCAATCAAGGCGCCCATCCCCGTAGGTCGGGCTTTAGGCCCGACATCCTCCGTCGGGGATAAACCCCGACCTACCTCCGGCCCCGGCACATTGAAAAATATCAACGGCAGCACGATCGCCACCATGCCGAGCGTCAGAGCGAAGGTGCCGGGCTGCGAAGTGCCGGCCCCCGCGCGATAAAACGCCCCGAGCAGAAAGAACAGCGCCCCGCCGAGCAGACCGAGGCCTGCTGTGATAGTCAGTGTCCACCGCGCCCACTTCGGGCCGGCCGGACCGGCTTCGGCCTCGCGCACCCGGGCCAGGATCTTCGGCCAGCGGTCATACACGACATACGCCACAAACAGCGGCACCAGCCAGCCGAAGGAATAATCCTCCTTCACCTGCCACCAATGCGACTGGTCCCACGCCACGAAGGCCATGAAGCCCGCCGACAGCCCCAGCGCGGCGAGGAACGACGCCGGCGGCTTGGTGGTTGGAGTCTGGGTCTGGTCGGTCACGCGCAAACTAAACAAGCGAATGCTTCGGATTGGCGAGCGAACTTTGCAGACATGCCCATGCAGACACAAAAACACACCCCGCCATTTCGGGCACCCCTCTTCATCCGGAACGATGCAGTGGAACCCCTTTCCCCATGGAACCCGCCGCACGAAAAGGTGGAGCGCGGCCTCCGGACGCGCTTTCAGGATTTGCGCATGGGAAAAACGCGTCCGGAGACCGCGTTCCACTCCCGGCATCTGCATCGTTCCGGCTTCATAGAGGAGATCATCGGAAGCGGGGATTGGGTCCCCTCTATCAAGAGGGGTGGCGCGAAGCGACGGGGTGTGTCGGGGACTCGCCGCAAATACCGCCCTCCTACCCCTTGACCACCTTCCCCATCGACCGGTCGTGCCAGCGGGACATCACGAGCAGCGCGAGGATGGCGCCGACGAGCGCCAGTGCCATGTCGGTCTGCGTGTCCCAAGGATCACCCTGCGTCCCGAGAAAGTCTTCCGCCGCCGCCCCGCTGGCCACCGCCACGGCCCATTCCATGAGCTCGTAGAGCGCACTGAACGCGAGACACACGCTCACGACGAGGGGACTCAGCCAGCGACTGGATCGTTCCGAGGTGGAACCTGTCCTCCGGCCAGGTTCAGCCCGTCCGGAGGACGGGCTCCACCCCAAGCCCAGGGGTGACGTCCGCAACAATATTTCCCGCGCCAAAATCGCCGGCACGAAACCCTGCGTGAAATGCCCGAGTTTGTCGTAGTTGTTGCGCGTCCAGCCGAACCAGTCCATCGCCCAGTTCCCGAGCGGCACGCGGGCGTAGGTGTAGTGTCCGCCGACGATCAGGAGGACGGCATGCCACCACAACAGCACGAGCAGCAGCGTGGACAGGGGAAACTTTCGCTGCAGCGCGAACGCCAGCGGCAGGCCGATGAGCACCGGCAGAACCTCGAGGAACCACGTGAATCCGTCGTGCGGCCTCACCGCGGACCACGCGAACACGGGGACCAGCAGCGCGGCGAACCAGATGAGCCGGCGGTCCATCAGCGCTGCGCCTCCAGCCGCTGCCGCACAAAGTCACGCAGTTCCGGTTCCAACGCCGCGCTGCCTTCGTCAAACTCCTCGATCACCCGCGGCCACGGAATGGAACCATTCGGCAGCAGGATGGGCGTCAGGTTCTTGAACGGGGATTGGGTGCCGCTGTCCACCTGCGCGTGATCGAAACCCTCACCCTCCCGCCAGGTCAACGCACGCTCCTTGCCGTTCAGCCGGTAAAGGATCTGAAACCCCTCCACGGTCTTCTCATCAGACTTATACCACACGACCAGCTCGTAGAGATGCCCTTCGAACCACCGCCGCAGGCCCTGCCCCGGCACCTGCCTGGCGTTTTTATATTCGACGAGCACGGCGGCCAGCTTTGCGAAACACCGCAAGGTGTCAAAGCGGAGATTGGCGCGAGTATCCCGTGGACCGGCGGGCTTGCTCGCGCCGGTGGTCGCCGATTTCCATATCGGCGACTGGCGTCGATGTGGAAATCGACGCCCACCTTGGCTTCGCAACGCGCGCGAACTCGCCGCGCCCCGCCAAATCCCTGTTTTGACACGCCGCTCCCTCCGCCCAAGGCTGCGCCCGATTATGAACCACCTCCACGCCTACTGGCGCATGGAATACATCGAGGCGCCGCGCGACCCGCACGGTGTCAATCCCTTCACCGACCTGCCGGCGCTCGGCGACGATGCCGCCGCGCTCATCATCCACCGCAGCCCGCTTTCCTACCTCGTCCTCAACCGCTTTCCCTACAACGCCGGCCATCTCCTCGCCGTGCCCTTCCGCCCGGTGGGCGACCTCACCGAACTCGACGCCGCCGGCCGCGCCGACCTGATGGACGAGATCATCTTCGGCAAGGAGGTGCTGCGCGCCGCGCTCAAGCCGAACGGGTTCAACATCGGCTTCAACCTCGGCGCCGCGGCCGGCGGCAGCATCACCCACCTCCACGCCCACATCGTCCCGCGCTGGAACGGCGACACCAACTTCATGCCTGTCATCGGCAAGACCCGCGTCCTCCCCCAGTCCCTCGAGGCCATGTATGCCCGCCTCAAGGAATACGCCGACAAACTCGCCGCCAAAAAATCCTGAACGGCTCCACGCTCCCTGCTCCCCGCTCCATCCCCGTGCCCGAACCCAAGACCCTCCGTTACCCCAACGCCCGCCACCTCAGCTCGCTGTATTGCGGCAGCGAGGACAACCTCACCCGCGTCGAGTCGGCGCTCGCCGTGCGCCTCGTCACCCGCGACGACTGGCTGAAGATCGACGGCGCCCCCGAGGCGATCGCGCGCGCCGAGGAGTTCTTCACCCTGCTCAACGCCGGCCGCACCCAGGGCCTGGCGATGCGCACCCCCGATTTCCTGCGCCTGCTCCAGCTCTACACCAAGGACGCCGGCGCCAGCCTGCGGGCCCTCTTCACCGAGCCGCTGGTCATCACCACGCAGCGCAAGAGCGTCGTCCCGAAAACCATCGGCCAGAAACTCTACCTGCAGGCCATCCAGAAGAACGCGATCGTCTTCGGCATCGGCCCCGCCGGCACGGGCAAGACCTACCTCGCCATGGCCGCGGCCATCTCGGCCCTGCTCAAGAACCAGGTGCAGCGCATCGTGCTCACCCGCCCGGCCGTCGAGGCCGGCGAGGCCCTCGGCTTCCTCCCTGGCGACCTGCGCGAGAAGATTCTCCCCTACCTCCGGCCGCTCTACGACGCGCTGCACGACATGCTCGACCCCGAGGACGTCGCCACGCTCTCCGAAAAAGGCGTCATCGAGATCGCCCCGCTGGCCTACATGCGCGGCCGCACCCTCGCCAACGCCTTCATCATCCTCGACGAGGCGCAGAACACCTCGCACGAGCAGATGATGATGTTCCTCACCCGCCTCGGCGACGACTCGCGCATGATCGTGACCGGCGACATCACCCAGATCGACCTGCCGCGCAACAAAATGTCCGGTCTCGTCCAGGCCCCGCGCATCCTGCGCAACATCCCCGGCATCGATTTCCACCATTTCACCGCGTCCGACGTCGTCCGCCACCCGCTCGTGCAGAAGATCATCGACGCCTACGAGCAGGCCAAGGCCTCCGAACCGATCGGACCGAATCCCTGAGATGATGCCTGTGGATTGCCGATTGGAGTGTGGGCTTGAATGTGGGAGGGGCTTGACGCCCCGACTGATCCAGTGGGCGTCAGCCGTCGGGGCGTAAGGCCCCTCCCACACCCGAGCCGCCCATGAAACGCCCCGTCTCCATCCGCAACGCCCACCCGCGCCTGCGCGTGCCCCGCGCCGCCGTGACCCGCGCGATCCGCTTGCTGGACGCGCAATTCGAAATGCTGCCCGGCGATCTCGCCCACCTCAGCCTGCCAACGGCACGACTGCGGGATATCAAATCTCAAATTTCAAATCTCCAATTGCCAAGGGTCGCCTCGATCCTGCCTCCCGGCGAACTCTCCCTCGTCTTCCTGACCGACCCCGCCCTCGCAAAAATCCACGCTGATTTCATGGACGACCCGGCGGCGACGGATGTCATCACCTTCGAAGGCGATGCCGCCGCCGGCCTCGCCGGTGAGATCTGCGTGTCGGCGGACACGGCGGCACGATATGTAGGGGCGTCGCTTGACGACGCCCGCGGGCGTCCGCAAGGGACGCCCCTACCGGAAACCTTCTCCGCCGAACTCACCCTCTACCTTGTCCATGGCTGGCTGCATCTCGCCGGTTACGACGACCTGCAACCCTCCAAAAAGCGCCGGATGCGCGCCGCCGAAAAACGCGCCATGGCCCTCTTGCGGGCCGCGCAAGCCGTGCCGGCTTTCCGGCTGGCTTGAGGGTGGAGCGCGACCTCCGGGCGCGCTTCGAACACGTCCGGAGGCCGCGTTCCACCTAAACATTTCCTCCCCCGAAAAAATCAGTGTTCTTCCGCCGCCAAGTATGGTTAATGCCACGCTATGCCTGAAACCCGCATCAAATCCCTGCGCAACGCCTTCCTGACCGGATTGCTGCTGGTTTCCCCGTTGGTCGTGACCATCTGGGCATTGCGGCTGATCATCGGCTTCGTCGGCGGGTCCATCACGCCCCTCTTCATCCCCTACCTGCCGAAAGCGTTGAATCACCTGCCCGGCCTCGTTTGGGACGTGCTGACCACCCTGATCGTCCTCGGTCTGGTCACTTTGCTCGGCTATGTCTCGCGGCTTTTCCTGGGCCAGTTCTTCGGCGCCCTCGGCGAACGGCTGATCCAGGGCATCCCCGGCATCGGCAGCTTCTACAACAGCGTGAAGCAGTTCATCGAGACTTTCGGCGCCAAAGACCGCACCCAGTTCAGCAAGGTCGTGCTGGTGCAGTTCCCGCGCCCCGGCGCCTATACCATCGGTTTCGTCACCAACACCGGCCGGGGCGAGCCGCATCATCGCCTCGCCCGGGAGCACTGGGCCGTCTTCGTCCCCACCTGCCCGAGTCCGGTCAACGGCTTCTTCGTGTATCTGCCCGTCGACGAGCTCATCGAACTCGAGATGTCTGTCGGCGACGGCATGAAGACCGTGATCTCCTGCGGCGCCGTGCTGCCCACCTGGTCCGACCCCCAGAGCGCGAGGAACGCGCTCCGGAGTGAAAGTGAAAGGGGAAAGTGATAGGGAGTCCCCCTCCTCACTCTCACCTTCACTCTCACTTCCGCCATGCCCGGCCAGCAGCTCCAGACCACCGCACTCGTCCTCTCGAAGTCGCCTTCCGGCTCCGATTCCTTCGAGCAACTGACCGCCTGGTCCGGCGAGCACGGCGTGCTGCATGTTCTCGTGCGGATCCCCAAATCAACCAAGCCAGTCTCGTCGCGCCGTAGCTCCAGCCCGGGGAGCGAAGGCCGGCTGGACCTCTTCGACGAAGCCGAGCTCTGGCTGGAATCCTCCAACCAAGGCCGCACCTGGTTCATCAAGGAGCACCGTTTCATCGAGCAGCGCCCCGGCATCGGCCGCTCCTACGACGCCCTGAAGGCCGCCGCCGCCCTGGGCGCGCTCGTCACGCGCAATCCTGTCTCCGACGAATCCCGGCCGGACATCTCCGACCTGTTGCGCACGAGCCTCACCGCCCTCGCCGCCGGCGGCCGGCCGGACATCGTCTGGCTCAAGGCCCTCTATCGCTTCCTCCGCGACGAAGGCTATCCCGCCAAGCAGCAATGGTGGCCGCAGCTCGTCGCCGCGGACCGCGACACCGCCGCCCAGCTTCTGAACCAGCCCCTCGCCGCCCAGACCGCCGACGCCCCCACCGTCACCCGCATCACCCGCCAGCTCGAAGACTGGATCCGCGGCGAGACAGAGATCCGGCTGTAACCAGGTGGAGGCGGGGTGCCCTCACCCCGCGGGAATGATGCCTCACGGGGTGAGGGCACCCCGCCTCCAAAATCTTCCCGCTTCCCTTCCGTGTGTTCCGTGTGTTCCGTGGGCCGGCCCCCATGCATTTCTCCCTCGAAAACCGCACCGCCAGCCTGAGCGTCGGCGAATTCGCCAACTTCGCGCTCGGCCCGCACGAATCCGGCGGCGGCCCGCAAGGCCTGTGGCGCGCCCAGCTCGGCCAGCACTGGCACAATGAGCTCCGCGTCCGCACGGAAAAGGAATGCACGGTGGACGGGACCTTGCGCCCCGACGTCCAGTTCGAAGTCGTCATCGATGGCCACCTCACGCACCGCGGCTGGACCTTTCATCTCAACGGCCGCATCGACCAGCTCGTCGGCGACACCCTGCGCGAGATCAAGAGCGTCACCCGCCCCCTGCCGGCCGAAGAGGCCGAGCTCCGCGCCGACTACCCGCCCTACTTCCTCCAGCTCGCCGCCTACGCCGTGTTGCGACGCGCCCTCGGCGCCAAGAGCACCAAGGCCGAACTGATCTTCGTCGAAGCCGGCTCGGGGCTCGCGCAGACCATCGCACTCACCCCCTTCGACGAGGCGCTCGTCCACCACCAGCTCGACGCTCTCGTCGAGTTCCTCAACCTGCGCCAGCGCGCCACTGCGCGCCGCCGGTCGTTGACCTTCCAACCCGCCTTCGAGTCCCTCCGCCCCGGCCAGGAAACGATCCAGCAGGATCTGCTTTCAGCTTTCAGCTTTCAGCCTTCAGCTTTGCTTTTTGAGGCCCCCACCGGCTACGGCAAGACCGGCTGCGTGCTCGAGTTCGCGCTCGGTCAGATGCGCACCGGCCGCTTCGCCCGCCTCATCTGGCTGACCGGCAAGTCCACCGGCCAGCTCCAGGTCGTGCGCACCCTCCAACAGATGACCGCCCCCCGCCCTTGTAACCTAATAGGTTACAAGGGCGGATTGGCGTTCTGGCAGGTGCGCAACAAGGCGGAGCACTGCGTCAACCACACCTTCCACTGCGTCCGCGATGGCTGCGACTACCTGCGCGACTGCGCCGAACGCTGGCCGGGCAGCGGACTCGCCAAGTTCTACCTCGACGACGCCCAGCCGCACGATCTCGACACCTTGCGCCGCGCCGGCAGCGACGCCCGCATCTGCCCCTACGAGATCACCCGCACCGCCCTTGCCTTCAACGATGTGTGGATCGGCGACTACAACTACGTCTTCGCCCCCGACAACCGCGGACTCTTCTACGAGCAGCCCGGCTTCGACCCGGCGGAAACGCTGCTGGTCATCGACGAGGCCCACAACCTCCCCTCGCGCACGGCCGACGCCCACTCGCACCGCACGAACGACAACGACGCCCGCACCCTGCTTGCCGAGTTGGACCACCTGCGCGCACCGCCCGCGCTGATCCTCGCTTTGGAGGAATGGACGCGCCTGCTCGCCATGCTCCAGCCCGCCGACTCGCTCGATCCCGTGCTCGAGGCGGAGGTCCACGATTCCGTCATCAAACTCGCCGACCTCGTCGCCACTCAACCGCTGGACTACGCCGCGCTCGGCCCGCACCACTCGGAATCGCTCTGGCAGTTCGCCTCGCTCGCGGAATTCCTCGCCGACACCAAGCTGACCAAGCTCCTCTGGGTGCCGCGCGCCGGGGAACTCAACTTCACCTGCGTCGACGCCGCGCCCGCCATCGGCGAAATTTTAGGCGAATACGGCGGCGCGATCCTGATGTCCGCCACGCTGCAGCCGTATGGCGAACTGGCCGCGGCCTGCGGGCTTGAGGTGAAACCTGAACTCCGGGCAGATTCAGCCCGTCCGGAGGCCGGGCTCCACCCCTACGCCACGCTCCACGCCCCCACCCCCTGGCGCGCCGGCGCCTACGACGTCGCGGTGGACCTGCGCGTCGACACCAGCTACCGGCAGCGCGCCAGCCACTATGGCACGACCGCTGCCACGATCGAGGCGTTGTTCGGCGCGTCGCGCCGCGCCATCGTCGTGTTTTTTCCGTCGTATGCCTACGCCGAGTCCGTCCAACGAGCGCTCGAGAACAGTGGCTCGGTCTGCCGCGTGACGCTCCAGCCGCGCGGCACCGATCTCGCCGCGCAGTCGGCGTGGGTCGAAGAAAATCTGGCATTCTCCGACGTGCTCTTCCTCGTGCTCGGCAGCAGCTTTGCCGAAGGCATCGACCTGCTCGGCGGCCGCGTGACGCACGCGATGGTCGTCGGCCCGGCCCTGCCGGAGGTCAACGCCATCCAGAAAGCTCGCCTCGACGCCTTCCGCGACCTCGGACGCGATGCAGCCTTTCGCCGGGTCTACCAGATCCCCGGCCTGCAGAAGGTGAACCAAGCCCTCGGCCGCCTCGTGCGCGCCCCCGGCCAGCACGCCAAGGTCCTGCTCCACTGCCGGCGCTTCGCCGAGCCGAGCTACGCGTCACTGCTCGCCGCCGACTATCAGATGTTCAAGGAGATCGTCGACGACGCCGGCCTGCAGGGCTGGCTGGGCACAACGGGCTGAACCTTTTCAAGCAGATGCCATCGCGAGGCCGGCATGCAGGCCGCGACGATCCGTCCGGCCGACAGTCTACTTGCTGCCGACGGTCATGGCGTTGCGCGGGACAACCTTGAGACGGTCGGTGTGCAGCGTGCGATCGAAGGCGCCGTCCTTACGGAGTCCCACCACGGCGAGTGTATCGGCCTCGAGCCACTCCGGTGCACCGATCCACCGGTCATCGCGCCACAGCTGCGGAATCTTCACCGGGAGCACGGTGCGGTGGAAACGCAATGGCAATGCCGGCAGCGGGACGAGGCCTTGTCCCGCCCCATAGCCCAGTTGGTTCTCCGTGCCATGGACCCGGTCCACGAGATAAAATTTTAGCACGCGCAGATCCTTCGGCTGGGAGTGGATAAGAGTCAGCATGCGCTGTGCGACCGGCCGGTCTGGCGCGGCCGGTTCGGCAACCTCCAACCCTGCCACCCGCAACCGCACGCCACCGGCCGTCCGGCTGGTCCCTTCCTTGAGCGGCAGTTCCATGAGCAGCACGGGCCGGGAGCCTTCGAGGTGCAGCCTGACCGTGCAGGCGGGAGGCGAGGCGGTGAACCTGGAAACCATCTCGATGGGTATGTCCATGCGGGAACTCAGCCCATAGTAATCAGTCTCGCTCAGCGCGTCAGGGGTGCCCCCGCGCGCCAGGATCCGCTGACGGATCGCGTTCCGATATTCGTTTATTTTCTCTTCAGTCGCCGGATCAGGGCGGGCAGGGGGCAGGTTCAGCAGCGACCGGACCGGATATTCCGAAGAATTTGTCCATAGCTTCTGCCGACGCTGGAGGAGCGTCCCGTCCGACCAGCGGAATTCCACCTCGATAGAACCGTCGAGAAGAACAAGATTCTCGGGCACGTCCTTTGCCTCGAAACGGAGCATGACCCAGCCCCTGTTGTCCTTGGTGTGGATCCAGGCCTCCCCGTAACTGAAACTAATGGCCTCCGTGCCCGGCATCTGGGTCGTGTCCTTCGGCCAGAACCGCAACACTTCCCACGGCCAGAACAGCCCCACGAGCAACGCCACGCCCGCCCCGGCCAGCGTCACCGCAATCGACCGCACCAGCCGGCGACTGTGGTATTGCAGCCAGATCACCGCTGCGGCCGTCAGCAGCCCCACCATATAGGCGACCAAGGCCCGGCTGGCGATCAACTGCCGGGCCAGATCCTTGGGCAGATTCATGCCCACCAGCATCGTGCCCACCGGCACGGCCATCAGCACCACCAAGGACCAAAGAAGAAACCGGCTGCTCTGGCCGGTGATTGCCGCCAGCATGATGCCAGGCACGACAAACAATGTCTGCATCAGGACGGTTTGCATCGCGGCCTGGCCGAGGTCGGACCCACCCAGCCCGGACCAAAGCCACCAAGGCAGGCTGACCAGCACCGGCCAGGCCAGGAAGAAAGATACGACGCCGAGCAGCTTGGCGGCCAGCAGGCGTCCGCCGGAGATCGGCCGCGTCACCCAGAACATCTTTGTGCCGACCAGCGTGTCCTCGAGCACCAGCATGGCGACAAGGATGTAGCCGATGCCGACCGAGAGGAAGACCAGCAAGCCGATCAGCGCTCCCTGTTTGTTATGCCAATCCAGCGAGCTATCGGCGGCGAACAGCCGTTCGCAAAAAACCATCTGCCCCAGGAGCAGGCAGGTCCAGAGCAGCAACGGCAGCCGCATCCGCGTGAAATCCTTTTTGATGATGTGCCAGACGAGGTTCATGCGGCGGCTCCGTTGGATTGTTGGCGGCCGGCGCGGGCCAGGGTGATGAAGATTTCGCGCAAGGTCAGCGGCGTGACGCGGAGTTCGATCCCCGGCCAGCGTTCGCGCCAGACGCGCTCGCTCGCCTCGCCGGCATAGTCGGTGGCGATGAATTTCGTCAGCTGGCCTGCCCGGCTCCACTCGAGCGCGCCGGCGGGGGCGGTCGCGCCCTCCGGCGCATTGGTCAGCTCGACGCAACGGAAACGCCCCTGCAGCGTCTCTGCCGGCTCGCTCAGGCTCAACCGGCCGTTCTCGATCATGCCGATATGATCGGCCAGACGCTCGACGTCCTCGACGTCGTGCGAGGACACAAAAACCGTCCAGTCACCGAGGGCCGACACCTCGAGCACGCCGCGCACGAACTCGTGGCGCACCAGCGGATCGAGTCCGCTGAAGGGTTCGTCAAGCACCAGCAACTTCGGCCGATAGGCCAGCGACGAGAGCAGCGCCGCCTTCATCAGCATGCCGCGCGAAAGCTGCTTCAATTTGCGGTTCTCCGGCAGGTCGAACTGCCCGAGGAGGGTCTTCTCCAATGCCGGATCCCAGGTCGGATAGAACGGACGGCAGTAGTCGAGCAGCTGCCGCACGGTCATCCAGTCCGGCAGTTTCTGGTTCTCCGAGACATAGCCGATCTGCGCCAGTTCCCGCTCGCCGAGCCGCGTGGAATCCACCCCCAGCACCTGGGCCGATCCCCCCGTGGGCCGGAGCAGGTTCATGAGCAGCTTGATCGTGGTGGTCTTGCCCGCCCCGTTCGGCCCGAGCAGCGCGAACACACTGCCCTGCGGCACCGCCAGCGTCAGGTCATGCACGGCCTCGGTCCGCCAGTAGCGGTGCGTGAGATGGTGGGTTTCGATGATGTTCATGGGATAAGAAATAATTTAAACGCGGATGAAAAATGTAGGGGCGGCGCTTGACGCCGCCCGCGGGCGCCGACGAGCGGCGCCCCTACTCCGCGATCTCCGTGTCCTCCGCGTTTAAATTCCGGGCTCATGCCTTCTTTCCTCCGAGTTTTTTCCACTGCACGGCCAGGCCCGCCTGCACCTCGTCGAGCGTGAGCCCGAGCTTCCTGGCCTCGACCACCACCCGCTCCAATTCATCCACGAGCAAGGCCGCGCGCTCCGCGCGGTCGCCCGCCGCGTGCTCCGCCACGACGCTGCCCACCGCGGGGGTCGTGATCAGCACGCCCTCTGCCACGAGGGCGGCCACGATCTTGTGCGCGGTGTTGGGGTTGATCTTCAGCTCCTGGCTCACGACCCGCACCGACGGGAACGCCTGGCCCGGCTTCAGCTGGCCGCCCACCACGGCCTTCTTCACGGCGAAAACCACCTGCTCCGCGATGGGCAGGCCGGGTTTCAGTTCGATGGAGAACGGGAGCATGCTGTCCTAGTTGAACTAGGACAGATGGGACGGCAAGAAATATTTGAAAAAATGTAGGGCGGGATCGCTGATCCCGCCTTTGTTCGATCACGCTGTCACGTTCGTGGCGGGATCAGCGATCCCGCCCTACAGTCAACACCATCAGGTGGCCGCCCCCCCTCAGCCCGCCTCGGCCTCGCCGAGGAGGTTCGCGAAGATCATCTTGCCGCCGCCGCTGGGCAGCACGCCGATGATCTCGGCCGTCACCCGCTTGCCGACGAAGGCGCGGGCGTTGTTCACCACGACCATCGAGCCGTCCGGCAGGTAGCCGAGGGCCTGGCCGTCTTCCTTGCCGATCTTGACGAGGTCGAGCGCGATGCTTTCGCCGATGACCATCTCGGGCCGGAGCGCATTCTCCAGCGCGTGCAGGTTGAGCCAGGAGACGCCCTGGAACTGCGCCATCTTCGCCAGATTGGTGTCGGTCGTGAGCAGCTTGGCGCGCATGGACTGCGCGAGGAAGACGAGCTTGGCCTCGATGTCCTGCCGACGGGCGACATCGCTCTGGTGGATGCGGATGTCGATGCGCTTGATCGCCCGGAGCTCGTTGAGCACCTGCAGGCCGCGGCGACCGCGCGCCTGCTTCACCGGATCGGCGGAGTCGGCGATGTTCTGGAGCTCGTTGAGGACGAAGGTCGGGATGATGAGCGCCGCCCCGAGGAACTGCGTCTGGCAGATCTTGGCGATGCGGCCGTCGATGAGCGCGCTGGTGTCCACGACGACGAGCGGCACGTCCACCTCGTGCGGCACGAAGCGCACGTAGGGAATGACAAGGTTGAAATCGTCCTTGCCGCGCAGGGCGATGACGGTGCCGAGGTAGGTGCAGATGACGAACAGGGCCATCTGCACGAGATAGATGATCGTGGGGTCGCCCTTGTTGAGCAGCGGCGAGTTGGCGATGATCCAGGCGACCAAGGCCCCCACCCCGAGCCCGAAGGTGACCGCCGTCAGCCCACGCAGGGAGAAGCCTTTCAGCATGAGGTCGATCAACACAACGAGCACGCCGATCAACAGGCCGATCATGACCGCCAGGCCGCGCCGGTGATCCCATTCCTCGACCGTATAACAGATCAGCCAGCTCGCCACGGCGCAGAGCGCGATGAAGCAGATCCGGATGACGAGAAGCGTTTTGTTCATGCGAGGTCGCAAATCAGTTGAATAATCCCTGCTTTTTCATCCACAGCAAGACAAAGGGCAGGACGAGGAAGAGGATCATGACCCCGTAAAGAATCATTTGTGCCCGATGGGCTTTTTTCTCCAGCTCGGGATCCTGTTCGGTCATGGGTTTCATCCGACCAAGCGGCCTTCCCGATGACAACGCAATACTGGCCGGGCCCGTGCATCCCTCTTTCGAGGGACGAAACGGTTCTTGGAATCGGCGGCGTCCGGACACATTTTTGCGGCTTGCGCGCCCCTCCCCCATGAAGCCGGTTTTGAGCGCTGTCCTCGCGACACTGCTTCTGCTGCTGCCCCCGCCCCGGGCCGCGGCGGCGGAGCCTGCGCCGGTCACCTTGCGCACGGCCGCGGAGGTGCTGGCGCTGCCGCCTCCCGTGGCGATCACCCACCTGCCCGTGGTGCTCCGCGGAATTGTCACCGCGGCGGAACCGGACTGGGGAGGGAAGTTCTTCGTGCAGGACGAAACCGGCGGCATCTTCGTCAACAGCGCCGGCCGCCAGCCGCTGGTGGGCGACGCGGTGGAAGTCACCGGCATCAGCGGCGCGGGCGCCTTCGCTCCGGTGATCAACGGCGCGCGCTGGACCAAGCTCGGCACCGCGCCCCTTCCCCCGGCCCGGCCGGCAACCATCGAGCGGCTGATGGCCGGCAGCGAGGACGGACGGCGCATCGAGATCACCGGCCTGGTGCGCGCCGCGTATATCGCCCCGGCGCGCAAGCTCCTGGTCGAGGTGTCCGTCGGCTCCTCCCGCATCCGGGTGTTCCCCAAGCTGCCGCTGCACCTCAAGCTCGATTCGCTCATCGCGGCCAAGGTCACTGTCCGGGGCACGGCCGCCACCTCCTTCAACGCCGCGCTCCGCCAGCTGACGGCCGTGAACCTCTACGTGCCTACCGCCGAGGATTTCGTGGTGGTGCAGCCCGAATCTCACCCGCCATTCGATCAACCGGTGGTGAAGTTGGGCGCCATCGCCCGCTACCGGCCGAACGTCAGCCTCGGCGAGCGGCGGCTTGTCCGCGGTCTGCTGACCCTCCAGCGGGTCGGACAGGATTTTTTCATCCAGGACGACACCGGCGGCCTGCGCGTCGAAAGTCAGCAAACCACCCGCCTGTCGATCGGGGACACGGTCGAATGCGTGGGCTTCCTCGAATTCGTCAACTACCAGCCGGTGCTGAAGGACGCCGTCTTCCGGCGGGTCGGACTGGATCCCGCACCGGTCCCGGGACGCGCCGTGCCTTATGCGGAGTTGCGCGACGGGCTGCATCCCGCCGAGTTCATCGTGTTGCGGGGAAAGCTGCTGGATCGCAGCGTCCGGCCCGTGTGGCGGGAGAACGGCCCCTTTGCCGGGGAGCGGGTCATCTGCACGATCCAGACCCCCGACCTGACCTTCACGGCGGAATGGGAGCAAAACCCGGAAACGGGGCGGATCACCTCCGTGGTCCCGGGCAGCGAGGTGGAGCTGCGCGGCGTCGCCACCTTCGAGACCGGCGACGACGGGAAAATGAAGGCGCTGAACCTTTTGCTCCCGGATGCCGGCAGCCTGCGCGTGCTGTCCACCCCGAGCTGGTTCACAGCGGAGCGCCTGCTGATCGGTCTCGCGATCGTCTGTGTGCTGCTGGCCGGGCTCGCCGCCTGGGCGCTTTCCGTCGCGAAGAAGAACGCCATGCTCAGCTTCCTCATCGCCGAGCGGCAGAAGGCCGAGCGCGAGCTGCAGCAGGCGCACGACCAGTTGGAACAACGCGTCCGGGAACGCACCGAGCAGCTGAAGGTCGAGATGACCGTGCGCAAGACGGCCGAGCTCGAGTTCCGGGCGGTGCTCGTCGAACGCACCCGGCTCGCGCGCGAACTGCACGACACGCTCGAGCAGGCCCTGACCGGCATTGCGCTCCAGCTGGACACCGCGGCCCGGCTCTTTTCCCGCAACCCGGAGGACGCCGCCCAACGGCTGGAGCTCGCCCGGGGTTTCCTGCGCCAGAGCCAGCTGGAACTGCGACGCTCGATCTGGGACCTGCGCTCGCGGGAGCTGGAGCAGTTCGACCTCGCGGAGGCGCTCGCGATGACCGCCCGGCAGATCGCCACCGGCACCCTGCTCCAGATGGAGCTCGAGATCACCGGCGAACGCCGGCACCTGCCCGAAATTGTCGAGGAAAACCTGCTGCGCATCGGCCAGGAGGCCATGACCAACGTCGTGAAGCACGCCCAGGCCACCCGCGTCACCCAGCGCTTGGAATTCACCCCCCACTCCGTCACTCTGGAAATCCGGGACAACGGCCGCGGCCTGGGCGCCGGGCCGGACGCACCCCGCGACAGCCAGCAATTCGGCCTGCTGGGCATGCGCGAGCGCGCGAAGCGCCTCGGCGGCCGCTTCGATATCTGCGGCACACCGGGTGAGGGCACAACCGTGCGGGTCACTCTACCCTTGGAACCGGTCGCCGAACCGCCGGTCCCGCCGCCGCCCGTCCTCCCATGAGCAAGGCCCCCACCGTCCGCATTCTCATCGTCGACGATCATTACATCGTGCGCATGGGCCTGATCGCCCTGATCAACACCGAGCCGGACCTGGAGATCGTCGGCGAGACGGATGATGGCGACCAGGCCATCGCCCTGTTCGAAAAACTGAAGCCCGACCTGGTGCTGATGGACCTGCGGATGCCGCACCGCTCGGGCACCGAGGCGACCCGGATTATCCGGCAGATGACCCCCGCGGCCCGCGTGCTGATGCTGTCGGCCTTCGACGGCGACGCCGACATCCACACCGCCCTCGAATCCGGCGCGCAAGGCTACGTGCTGAAAAGCGCCACCGGCGAGGATCTGATCCCCGCCATCCGCGCCGTGGCCGCGGGCCGGCGCTGGATCCCGCAGGAGGTGGCCGCCCGGCTCCGGTCGCGCAACGCCTACGAGGAACTCACCGCGCGCGAGATCGACGTTCTGCACCAGCTGGCCCGCGGCCTGGCCAACAAGGAGATCGCCGACGCGCTGAAGATCAGCGAATACACGACGAAGGACCACCTGAAGAGCATCCTCGCGAAGCTGCGCGTCGCGGACCGCACGCAAGCCGTCACCGCCGCCCTGCAGCGCGGGATCATCCATCTGTGAGCCAACTCATGCAGTTGGACGGTTAATCTCCACTGGAGAGCCGTGCACCAAATGGTGGAACCCGTCCTCCGGACGGGTTGTTGGACGCACGCCAAGGCAAACCGGTCCGGAGGACCGGTTCCACCCACAGCAACTGCATGATCCCGTATCGGTAGTCCGCTGAGGGAATGACCGGATGGTGCCCAAAACTACTCCGGCACCTTCAGGCCGAGCGCCTCGATGTAGCCCCGGTTGGCTTCGCAGCGGGCGAGTTCGATCCGGTTCAACAGGTCGGCGAAGCATTCCTCGATCTCGGCCTGCGACGGGCGGATCGCGAGGCGGGCCTTCACCGCGTCCGAGCCGGTGCGGTCGTCGAGTTTTCCGTAGGCGACGATCCGGTCCCAATGCACGGGCGGGACGAAGCGCACGAAGCCGGCGGTGCTCTCCATCTTCTTATACGGCCAGAAATTCCAGCCGATGCGATGCTCCTCCAGCAGCTGCCGGAAGGCGGCGACCCACTCGTCCTTGTTCTCGCCGGTCTCGCCGACATAGAGCGGCACGTGGTGCTTTTTGCGGAAATCGAGATACTCGCGGATCGAATCCACCGTCGGCGGCATCCAGTATTTGTGAAAGGTGTAGGCGACGTTTTTGGCAAACGGCGCACCGAGGACCGAGAAATCCGAATCCCAATGCGCGCCGGTCAGGAAGATGAGGTGATGCGGATCGACCGCGCGCACGGCCTCCAGCGTGCGCCGAAAGAGCGGCTCGAGCAGCGGTTTGTATTTCTCCAGTCCGGGGTAGCCGGGCAACGGCTCGTTGAGCAGATCGTAGCCGAGGATGACGGGCTCGTCGCGGTAGTGCCGGGCCAGGTTGCGCCACACCGTGAGCAGCTGCTCCTGCGCCGACGCGCTCTCGAAGAGCCACGGATAGCCGCGGCTGTCGTCGATGTTGGTGCCGGTCTGTCCGCCGGGCGCGCAATGCAGGTCGAGGATGAGATACAACCCGGCCGCGCGGCTCCACGCGACCAGCTGGTCGAGTCGCCGGAAACCCTCGCCGTTCTCCTCGATGAAGAACTTCCAGTGCAGCGGCACACGCAGCGTGTTGCTGCCGGTCCCGGCGAGAAACGCGATGTCCGCCGCCGTCACGTAGCGGTCACGGTAGTCCTGCCAGAACGCCGCGGCCTTCTCCGGCCCGAGCAGCAGTTCGACGAACGCCTCGATCTCGCGCGGCGCCTGCGGCCCGTCGCGGAAGCGCCACATGTAACCCTCGGGCACGAGCCAGTTGCCGAGATTGGTGCCCTTGATCAGCAAAACCTGGCCATCGGGCTTGACGAAGTCCTGCCCTTCCGCCCGGACGAATCGCGCGGACAGCGGCAGGCTCAGCAGCAACGCGAGGATGAAGGCGGCGAACGTTTTCATGGGGTTTGCGGAATCGGCATGAGTTTCACGTTGGGAGTGGTTCAGGATAACAGATCAAGCTGATCGTAGTGGCGACCCAGAACCGCGATCGGTGGAACCTGCAGCCACCGGTCGACGACCGTCGCGAGGACCCGGCGGAAATCCAGCGGCGCGGTGTCACGCCCGCGGAAGCCGCCGCGCACCCGCGGGCCGAGCAGCAGGACCGGTCCGCTGTCGCCGTGGTCGGTGCCGCCCTGGCTGTTCTCCGCCACGCTCCGGCCGAATTCGCTGAACACGACCGTCAGCACGCGCTCCGCCACACCGCGCCGCTCGAGCCGTCGCTGCAGCGTGCGCAAGGCCCCCACCGTCGCCGCAAGCCGCGCCGCGTGCCGGTCGGCTTGGTCGAAGTGGGTGTCGAAGCCCGGCACGGCCACAAAATAGAGCTCGGTCGCCGCGCCGCCGGCCGCGCGCTCGCCGATCTCGGCCAATTGCACGGCCGCCTCGTCGCCGGCCTGCGTCAAGGGGCGGCGCAGGTCCCCCGGCCCGGGCCGGCCCCCGTGAGCCAGGTCCTCCTCGCGGACCAGAATCCGCGGCAGCGCACGCCCGCCGTGACAGGCGGTGACCGGGCGCGCCTGGGCTTCGAATATGGCCAGGCTCCGCCCCAGCCAGCCGGAATAGAGCCGCTCGTCCGCGGCACTCGCCGTGTGCCAGATTTCAGCGGAACGGAAATGACTGTGACTCGGGTCGACGTAACCGACCTGCGGCAGGACGGTCAGCTTTCCCTCCTTGAACAACGGCTCCAGTCCGCGCCCCGCCGGTGAGAGACCCGCGGCGCCGTCGAGAACGACGAGATCGCGCCGGCGCAGCGCCAGGGTCGGACGCAGCCGGTAATACGCCTCGTCCTCCAGCGGCACGAACGTGCTCAGCCCGTCGTGCCCGCCCTCGAGTTGAATCAAAATCAGCGCCCGCGGCTCCGGCGGACCCGCCGCGAGCAAGCGCGGCACGAAACCGCCGGCCGCGCAGGCGGCGAGACCGCAACCGACCTGGCGGAGGAAATGGCGGCGCGAGGACGCAGGTTCGCGAAAGGGAGCGTTCATACGAGGGCGTTGCCGCGGATCACGCGAGAATACCAATGCGCGCTGGCCTTGGGCGTCCGGACCTGGGTCTTGAAATCATTATAGACGAGCCCGAACCGCCGGTCGTAGCCGTCGGCCCACTCGTAGTTGTCCATGAAGCACCACGCGAAATAGCCGCTGACCGGATGGCCGTCCTCGATCCCGCGCCGCAGTTCGCGCAGGCAGGCGCGGATATATTCGAGGCGGTGCAGGTCGGGCACCTCGCCGTTGACCGGCGGCACATCGTTGTAGCCGGCGCCGTTCTCGGTGATGACGACATCCTTGACGCCGTAAACCTGCGCGACCTGCCGCGGCCCCCAATAGAGGCAGCGTGGGTTCAGACGGAGCCACGGGCTGTCGGCCGTCGGATAATGCTCCGGATAAGGCACGGCCTGCGGCCGGCCGTCCGCCCCCTGCCGGAAGATGGCCCCCGAATAGATGTTCATGCCGAGGAAGTCGGCCGGCTGGGAGATCAGCTCGAAATCGCCCGGCGCGATCTCCGGCAACCAGCCCGACGTGAAGCGCAGGTAATCCGACCCGTAGGTGCCGCGGTAGACCGGCTCGAGAATACGACAGTTCTTCGACGCGGCGAACTGCCGGTTGGCGGCGGCGATGTCCTCCGGTGTCTCGGTGAGCGGGATCGCCACCGCCGAGTTGTCGGTCAGGCCGACGCGCGCGCCGGGACCACCATGCTGCCGGACCGCCCGCACCCCGTGCCCGTGGCAGAGGAGCGCGTGATGGAATGCCTGGTGGACGACCTCCGGCGCTTCCTTGCGACCCGGCGCGTGGCGCCCGATGCCGTAACCGTTGTCGAGAAAGACCGCGATCTCGTTGAGCGTGATCCAATTTTTCACCCGGTCGCCGTAAGCCTTCACGATCGCGTCGGCGTAGTCGGCAAACGCATCCACCACGAGCCGGCGCGGCCACCCGCCCCGGTCTTCCAACGTCTGCGGCAGATCCCAGTGGAACATCGTCACCCACGGCGTGATGCCCCGCCCGAGCGCGGCGTCGATCAGCCGGTCGTAGAAATCCAGGCCGCGCCGGTTCACCGTGCCATCGCCCTCCGGCATGATGCGCGGCCAGGCGATGGACAGCCGGTAATGCTTCACGCCGAATGCGGCCATCAGGTCGAGATCCTCCTTGTAGCGGTGATAGTGGTCGCAGGCGACCGCCGGAGTATCGCCGTTGTGCACGGCACCCGGCCGTTGTGCGAAGACGTCCCAGATCGAAAGTCCCTTGCCGTCATCGCGGGCCGCCCCCTCGACCTGCGTCGCGGCCGCGGCGACGCCCCAGACAAATCCGGGCGGGAATACGGCGGCTGCAGGTGGAGTTGGGTTGGTGCTCATGGTTTCTTTGCGGGCCGGCAGTTCAGGGTGCAGCGGTCGGTGACGATCGTGGCGCCGTCCGCCGCGCGCACTTCGAGCCGGTTCGGCCCAACCGCCAGTTCCGCCGGCCAACGAAAGAGGTGCGTGCCGTCGCCGGCCACCGTGCCGAGCGACTTGTCGTCGAGGAAGAGCTCCACTTGCGGAAGGTTGGAATAGACCTTGATCTCCGCAGGCCCGGCCGGCCGATCGATGAAACGGCGACCGGCGAGGTGCAGCACCGGTGCGGCACTCCAGTTCGCCTGATACCAGTAGAACGCGTCCTTCCGGGTTTTCCGGTCGTAGGTGACGATGCCCTTGTCGTTCATGCCGGGGGTCGCGCCCTCGTCCCGGATGTCCACGGCGAAGTCGAACATGTTCCAGATGAACTTGCCCCACAGGTAAGGACGGGCGCGCATCGCCAGCCACTGGACCTCGTGGAGTTGTGCCTGGTATTCCTCCGGATGCCACGCACCGTCCGGCACGGGCTTCGCGCCGGAAAGATCGTGGTGCAGGATGTTCGCACCGGCGCCATATTCGCTCATGGAGAAACGGAGCGCTGGGTAACGCCGGTGCACGCCGTCAGCCCACGCCGCGAAATCCTCCGCCGTGCCGCCATACCAGCCGAAGTATTTGTTGAAACCGAGGACGTCGGTGTGGAAATTCCGCGCGTCCTCCGCCCGGTGGTGCGAGGCATAGATCGAGAGCCTCGTGGGATCCTCGGCCCGGGCGAGTTCCGCCAGCTCGGCGATCACGCGGTCGGAGGCCACGCCGTCGACCATGGCCCGGCCGGAGGTCTCCCCCACCTCGCGCGTCTCGTTGCCGACTCCCCAGAAACAGATCGCGGGCCGGTTGTAATTCTGCCGGATCAGCTCGCGCAACTGCTGCCGGGCGTTGTCGGTGTAACGCGTGGTCGCCAGCACCTCGTTCACCACGGGGATCTCGGCCCACAGGACCAGCCCGCGTTCGTCCGCCAGGTCGAACCACAGCGCCGACTGCGGATAGTGCGCGACGCGGATCACCGTGGCCCCGATCTCCTCGATCAGCCCGAAATCCTCCCGCTCGTCCTCCGGGCTGATCGCCCAGCCCTTGCCTGCGCGGTCCTGGTGCCGGCTCACTCCGTGCAGGTCGAGGTAGGCGCCGTTCAGGAAGAAGCCCCGGTCCGGATCGACCTCAAAGGAGCGCAGGCCGAAACGCTGCCGCAACTCGTCGCGAATCCGTCCGTCCGTCGACACGGTCACTTCTGCGCAATACTGGTGGGGATCCTTCCGCCCGTCCCAGCGACGCGGATTCTCCAGCGTGAAGACCGGCTCGATCCGCGCCGCGCCCGGACCGTCGATTACCTTCGCCGCCTCCTGGGTGGCGACAACCGCGCCCGCGGCGTCCCGCACCACGACGCGGACGACCGCGTGCTCGGTCCGGGCCGAGTCGTTGCGGACATCCACCGCGACCGTGAATTCAGCGCGGGCCGCCGTGACCTCCCGCGGAGTGACGAAGATTCCGTCCGCCGCGTGGTCCATCACGTCGACATGCAGCGGATCGAGCGCCAGGAGTTGCACGCCCCGGTAGAGCCCGCCGAAGAAGGTGAAGTCCGCCGTGACCGGCGCCGTGCCGTCGTCGGCGTTGCTCACGGCGACCACGAGGAGATTCTCGCCCGCGAAATCCAGCGCCCCGGTCAGATCGAAGCGAAACCGTGCGAAGCCGCCGGTGTGCTCGCCGATCTTCCGGCCGTTGAGATGGACGGTCGCGACGCGACTGGCGCCGTCGAACTGGAGATAGATCCGGCGCCCCGCCCAGCCCGGGTCGACCTTGAAGCGGCGGACATACCAGCCGGTGCCGCGCGCATAGTTGTCCCCGCCGTCCGCGCCATCGGCGGCATTCCACGTGTGCGGCAACCGCACCATCGGCCAGTCGGCCACGGTCCCGGCCAGAGCTCCCGCGGCGTGCTCCTCTCCGTAACGAAAGGCCCAACCTTCCGCCAGCGGCGCCATCAGCCGGACCGGCGGAGGGGCCGACGCGAACACCGGGCCGGCGGAGGCCAGGCAGAGGATCATCGCACACCGGGCGAGGCGGAGCACGAGCGACGGAAGAAGGCAGGAGTTTCCCATGGGATAGTGTGCCGCCCGGGACGCCGACGTCGTGCGCGGCACGACGCGGAGCGGAAGTTCGCGGCGACCAGAGGATATATATCCGCCCGCGAGTAGCATCCCTACTTAGAGGGGGGATGCGGCCGGTGGCCCGCGGTTTTCCCGGAAGAAATGCCGCCTCCCCCTCTAAGGAGGGATGTAGGGCCGGCGCACCGGGATTATAGTTATCAAGGATAGCCAACACCCCGCCGCGACGCGTCAGCGTCACGCCCCACCCCTCACCCCATCGTCCCGCGACCGCCCATCGCGCTCTTTCTTTTCCCATGCAATACACCAACCCCACTGCAAACCGTCTGCTGCTAGCCGTGAGCCTCGCGCTCGCTTTCGTCCTGCCGGCCGCCGCCCAATCCACGGGCGTCATCACCGGCCAGGTCTTCAACCCCTCCACGCAGGAATACGTCCGCAACGCCGAGGTGCGCGTCCAAGGCACCAACATCGGCGCCACCACGACCGTGGGCGGCGCCTACCGCCTGGAAAACGTCCCCGCCGGTTCTCAGACCGTGGCCGTCACCTTCACGGGCTTCAATTCCGTCACGGCTGAGGTCACCGTGCCGGCCGGGGGAACGGTCGCGCAGAACTTCGACCTGGTGGCCGCGGCCGCCGCGAAGGACGAAACCGTCGTCCTGGAAACTTACAAGGTGACCAGCCAGCTCGACGGCAACGCCAAGGCCCTCCAGTCCCAGCGCAACTCCATGACGCTCGGCCGCGCCGTCTCCGCCGACGCGTTCGGCGACGTCACCGAGGGCAACGTCGGCGAATTCCTCAAATACCTTCCCGGCGTCGAGCTCGAGTATGTCGAGGCCGACACCCGCGGCCCCCGGCTCGGCGGCATGGGCTCCGAATACGCCAGCGTCACCATGGACGGCATGAAGCTCGCGAGCGCCGACTCCTTCACCCAATACGTCGCCTTCGAGAACTCGCCGATCGGCACGGCCAACCGCGGCTTCAGCTTCGAGGCGGTCTCGATCAACAGCATCGAGTCCATCGAGATCAACCGCATCACGAGCGCCGAGATGGAGGCCAACGCCCCCGCCGGCAACATCAACATGAAGACCAAGCGCGCCTTCGACCGCAAGGGGCGCCGGATCGGCTGGACGCTCAGCACCGTGATGAACACCGAGGAATTCACCCTCAAGAAGTCCGCCGGCCCGAACGACTCCACCGGCTACAAGTTCAAGCCGAACTACAATTTCAACTACGCCGACACCTTTTTCAACAACCGGCTCGGCCTCTATTTCGTGATCAGCGAGTCGAACCTCTACAACGAACAGTATCGCATCGACCACACCTGGAACCGCACGCCCACCGCCACGGACCTCCGGCCGCAGGTGCTCACCAACCTGCTCCTCAAGGACGGCCCGAAGTGGACCGAGCGCGGCCTGATGTCGCTCGCCGCGGATTTCCGCGCCACCGACGACCTCACGCTCTCGCTCACCGCGATGTTCGACAGCTACGACGCGCGCTTCTACAACCGGCAGGTCAACATGCTCCCCCTCGGCACGCGGGCGACCGTCACCGGCGACGGCGTCCTCGCCTTCGGCACCCCCTCCCCCGCGGCCGGCGCCGTGCAGTTCGGCGGCGGCAACGGCTTCAAGTTCACCAACACCATCGCCTTCACCCCCAAGTTCGAATACCGCTGGAAAAATTTCCTCATCGACGGCTCCTTCTCGTATTCGCACTCGCGGAACGATTACGACAACCTCGCCAAGCGCACCGCAGGCAGCAGCCCGTCGGCCAACATCACCGGCGTCGGCTTCACCGCCACCCGCTCCGGACCCGACGAGGCCGACTGGCAGATCACGCAGACGGCCGGCGCCGACTGGGCCTCGGTCGCCAGTCTCACGAACCCGCGCATCACCGACGACAACCGCTACGCCAAGGAGGACACCTGGATCCAGGGGCTGAACGTGCGCTACAACCCGTCGTTCCGCTGGCCGACCTATCTCAAGACCGGTTTCCTCAACCGCGAGTTCTACTACTTGGTCCGCAATCCCAATCCGTTCGACCAGTGGAGTTACATCGGACCCGGCGGCAACACCTTCACCGGCGCGGTCAATGCCAACGGCCTGCCCGTGGTCACCACCACCGGCACGTTCGCCAACTACCCCTCGCCCATCCGCCTCTTCGGGCCGAACCAGGTCGGGGTGAAGTTCACCTCGATCGGCGGCGGCGGCGCGCCGGCCTTCCCGGATCGCGACACCCTCGGCGAACTGTTCAACGACCATCCGGAATACTTCACGCGCGACCCGGCGCTGACGGCCGTCAACTACGAGCAGGCCACCTACACCAACAGCCGCGACATGAAGGAAACCATCACCGCCGGCTACGTGATGGCCAACACCAAGGTGAAGAAGCTGCAGCTGCAGGGCGGCATCCGCTACGAGCTCACCCAGGTGGACTCGGAGGAATGGGACACCCGGCCCAACAGCGAGATCCTCGCCGCCGGTTACACCATCACCACCGGCAATCCGACCACCTACGCGGGCATGGACTACAAATACAACTCCCGGCCCCGCGTCAGTCGCCACGGCGAATACCACGACTACTTCCCGAGCCTGACCGCCAAGTATAGCATCCGGCCGAACATCCTCGCCGACATCGGCTGGGGCCGGACCATCAAGCGCCCCAATATCGGCCTGCTCAGCGGCGTGACCCAATACAACGAGGACCTCCTCGAGGTCCGCCTCGGCAACCCGAACCTGCGCCCCGAGCGCTCGAACAAGGTGGTCGGCGCCCTCAGTTATTTCTTCGGCAACAACAGCAGCAACAACATCTCGGTCGTCGGCAGCCACACCAAGATCAAGGACCTCGTCCTCGAGACGCGTTTCAGCGCGGAGGACTTCGGCATCACCGACCCGGAACTCGCCGCCTATGAGTTCATCAGCTCGCTCAATGCCGGCGCCCCCGTGACCTTCCGCTCCCTCGAGGTGTCTTACCTGCAGTATCTCACCTTCCTGCCCTCCTTCCTGCGCGGCACCTCGATCACCGCCTCCTACACCCGCACTTACGCCGACCGGCGCATCCTCGGCCTCGTGCCGCACAACCTCAAGGGCGGCATCTCCTACCGCTACAAGCGCTTCAACGTCGGTTTCAACGCCGTCTGGCGCGACACCACTCCGTGGAACAACAACGTCCGCTACCTGAAATCGAACATCAAGTTCGACCTCAACGGCGCCTTCAAGATCACCAACCGGGTCGCCTTCACCTTCTCGGGCCGCAACATCTTCCAGGAACCGCACCGGATCTTCGAGACCAGCGCCGGCAATCCCGACGTGCTCTGGCGCTACGAGAACTACGGCACCAACTGGACCTTCGGAGTCAGCGGCACCTTCTAGCACGTATTTTCAGACCGGTCTGTCATCCAGAGCGAAGCGATGGATCTCGATGCCCGTGCCTGGCGCCACGCTCGCCAGTCGAGATTCCTCGCTGCGCTCGGAATGACAAAAATCCCGGATTGGTCGGTTTGAATTCACACTTTAGTCGGGGTAAACCATCGGAGGCGGAGGAAACCCGTCTGCCGTTGGGGGTAAGCGAGCCGGCCAAAAGCCGGCCCGCTTTTTTTGCCGCCCCAGCCCGAAATCGCTCCCTCGAACCGGAAGTTTGCCCCCGAGCGGTGGTCGCCGGTTTCCACACCGGCGACAGGGGTCTGCGAGCGCACCGAAGCGGGGATCATGCAGTTGCTTTGGGTGGAACCGGTCCTCCGGACCGGTTTGCCTTGGCGTGCGTCCAACAACCCGTCCGGAGGACGGGTTCCACCATTTGGTGCGCGAATCTCCAGTGGAGATTGGCCGTCCAACTGCATGAGTCTGGCTAAGCGTCGGCATGGAAACCGACGCCCACCCAACAGCATCACCCCCCCCCTCCAAAGAGGGATGGCTGCCACCCGACCCTCGGCTACTGTGTGCTCCACCCCGCCGCCCCCGGGAGCTTTATGCGCGCCGTCACCCCCTCGTTGCTGCGTTTCGCCCTCCTCGCCGTCGTGCTGGCCGGAGCGCCCTTGCTGGGCGCGGCCGCCGAACCGGCGCCCGCCGGTCCCCCGCTGGAACTGGCCAAGATCACCGTCACCGACCATCGCGAACTGCCGCCGCCGGAAGCCTGGCGCTACGCGCGGATCCCCGGCTTTGAAATCCTCAGCGCCGCCCCGGACCGGGAGACCCAGAAACTGCTGCGCGATTTTCAGCTCTTCCGTCTGGCCATCGGCGTGGTCTGGCCCGCGCTGCAGGCTCATCCGCCCGTGCCTGTCTCGATCATCCTGTGTGGCACGGGCCCGCAGTTCGACGCCTTCCGGCCCGCGGCGGCCAGCCCGACCGACGCCGGCCAAGCGAGCCTCTTCTTCAAGGACCGCGAACACGCCGCCATCATCCTAAATTTTGGCGTCAAGAAGATCGACCTCACCCGTGTCCAGGAGGAAGCGCCGGTGCATGAGGCCGTCACCGCCGTGGACGACCCGGATGCCGTCGCGCCGGACCCTTCCTCCGCCCCCGGTTACCTCGGTGTCGACTATTACCAGCAGCTCTACCGCGAGTATGTCCGCTACCTGCTGGACTTCCAGCAACCCCGGCTGCCCGCGTGGCTGGAAGAGGGACTGACGCAGTTGCTGATGGGCATGAAGGTGAACCGCCGGCGGATCGAATTCGCCACGATCGAGGATCCCAACCGCGTTTCCTTGAGCGGCGGCCAGGAAGACCGCGATTTCAACCAAGTCCTGCAACGGAGAGGGCTGATGCCCTTGGAGGAATTCTTCGCCGTCGAACACGGTGATCCGCGGACCCGGAACGCGTTCGCCGACACCTGGGCGAAGCAGGCGCAGGGGCTCCTGCACCTGTGGCTCTACGGCGAGGGCCGGCGCTACAACAAGCCCTTCGCGCAATTCGTGGCGCGCAGCGCGCGCGAACCCGTCACCGAGGCGATGTTCCGGGAATGCTTCGGGATGGGCTATATCGACATGCTGGCGGAACTGCGCGGCTACATCGGGTTCACGGCGTATCAGCGTCAGGAATTCCGGGCGCGCAAAGGCGAAAGCCTGCCCGAACCCGCGCCGCTCGTCCTGCGCGACGCCACCGGGGCCGAGGTCGGCCGGATCAAGGGCGAGGCGCAGGGGTTGGCCGGAAACCACGGACCGGCCCATGATGAACTGCTCGCGCCCTACGTGCGGGAAGAACGCGATGCCCGCTTGCTCGCGGCGCTCGGTCTGTCGGAAATCCGCCGGGGTGACGCCGGCCGCGCCCGCCGGTTCCTCGAAGCCGCCGCGCAGGCGCAGGTTGTGCATCCGCGCGCCTACCTCGAACTCGCGCGCCTGCGCCTGACCGAGGCGCTGCCAGCGACGGCCGGCGACTCCGCCCGCCTGACCGCCGCCCAGACCGCCGCCACCCTGCAACCGTTGCTCACGGCACGGCGGCAATTGCCGGTCCTGCCGGAAGTCTACGAACTCATGGCCGAAATCTGGCTGCGCAGTTCCGTCCACCCCGCCAGGCCCGACCTCGCCGTGCTCAACCAAGGGGTGATGCTTTTTCAGCGCCGGCCGCTGCTGTTGCTGCGCGCCGCCGAATTGAACGGCAAATACGGCGACCCCGCGGAGGCCCACCTGATCGCCGATTACGGGCTGAACCTCTCGCGCACGCCCGAGGCCCGGCGGGCGTTCGAGGAAATCAAGGCCGCCCTGCCGCCAAAGCGATGACGATGCCATCGTCAGGTGGGTGGAACGCGGCCTCCGGACGCGTTTTTCTGATGAGCGCATCCTGAGAAGCGTCCGGAGGCCGCGCTCCACCGTTTGGGTCTGCATCGATATGCCGAGGAAGGCGAAGACCGCTGTTGCCTTCCCTTCCGGGTCTGTAAGCTGCGAGGCAACCACCACGCCCATATGAACCACTGGCTCGTCAAATCAGAACCCGAAACCTACTCGTGGGACGATCTCGTCCGCGACCGGCACACCGATTGGACCGGCGTCCGCAACTACGCCGCCCGCCTCCACCTCCGGGCCATGGCCGTCGGCGACGAGGTTTATTTCTACCACAGCGGCGAGTCCAAGAGCATCGTCGGAATCGCCAAGGTCACGAAGACCGCCTTCCCCGACAAGACGGCCGATGAGAAAGGTTGGGTGGCGGTCGAACTCGCCGCGGTGAAGCCGCTGGCCAAGCCCGTCACCCTCGCCCAATTGAAGGCCGCGCCCGCGTTGAAAGACCTCGTCCTCATCCGCCAAAGCCGGCTGTCCGTCTCGCCGGTGAAGCCCGCCGAGTTCGCGCTGATCGGCAAACTGGGCAGGTAGCGATCCGGTTCCTTGTAGATCCGGAATGAGGCAGTTGAATGTAGGGTCGCCGCTGGTCGGCGGACCGTTCCGCGAGCGAACCACGGTCCGGCGGCAAGCGCCGACCCTACATTTCCGGAGTCATCATTCAGCGATGATCGGAGACTGTAGCAGCCATCGTCAGATGGCCGGTTCGACGGGCTCACGGCCCTGAGCTTGTCGATGGGCAGCCGCAGTTCAGTTCATCACCGGCTGGAAGCCGGTGCCACATTCGCCCCTGTCAGATCGATCTCGACCACCACGCGGAAGCCGTTGGTGCGCGCCCGCTCGATTTTCGGAGCCCGCCGCATCGGCAGCGCCTGCAACTGGCTGCGGCTCTCGGCGAAGCTGCCGCCGGCCACCGTCGCCGTGTCGGTCCCGGCATCCGCCGCCAGCCACTCCGCGACATTGCCCAGCAGGTCGTGGAACCCGAGCACGTTCGCCGGTTTTCCGCCCGTCGGCTGGCTTTTGCCGGGACCGTTCTCCAGCCCCCAGGCGTTGGCCGCCGTGGCCGTGGCGTTGCCCGTCGCCTTGCGGAACTCCGCCTCCGTCGGCAGGCGCACAGTCACGCCCAACACCCAGCCGAGCCGCCGGCAAAATTCCCCGGCCTCGGCATAGGTCACCGATTCCACCGGCAGGGCCCGCCCGGCATTGCGGCTGGGATTGCCGTTCATCACCTGCGCATAAAGCGATTGCGGCACCTCGGTCTTGAGCAGGGCGAACCGCTCGTCCCCCGGCAGCGGCAGCAGGAGGTCGTAGGTCTGGTCCTGGATCTGCACGAGATCGGCCTGCCGCAGGCCCAGGTAGCTGAGCCGCTGGCGCAACTCCTCCCCGATGCCGCGCGCCTTGGGCGACTGCGTCACGAGGTCCTCCAGTTTTTCCAGCGCCTGCTTGATCAGCAGCTGCGCCTGGAAAAGCTCGCGCCGCCGCAAGTGCCCCGTGGCCGCGTGATCGAGTCCGCCCACCTCCTCGAGCGCGGCGCGGACGCGCAGTGTCTGCCGTTCCGCCTCGAGCTGCTCCAGCCGCTCCATGGAAACAAACCGGCTTTTCGAAAACTGCTCGTTGATCATCTTCTGCCGGGCGACGGCTTCCGCCAGCAGCGAGTCCGCCTCGTCGGGTTTTTGCGCCGCGGCGGCTGCATTGGCCCGGACGACGAGGGCCTCGAGCTGGTCGTGGGCCTCGGTGGCGCTCAGCGCGGCCATCTCCGCGTCGATCCGCTCGATCGCGAGAAGATCGGAGAACCGGGTGCGGGCGTATTCCTGGTTGAGCTTGAGCTGGATGTCGCGCGCCCGGCCGAACTGCCGGAGGGCCTCGTCCCACCGGCCGGCCGCCACGTTCGCGCGGGCCTGCTCCAGCAGACTCTGTCCTTCCAGCCGCAACGGTTCCGCCTCGAGCTGCTCGGCCTCCTTTTGCAGCCGGGCCTCCCGCGCGTAATTTTTCAGCGAAGGGATCGCCAGCCCGGCATTGACCTCCCGTTGCAGGCGCAGCGCCTCCTTGAGTTTCTCCACGGCGCCCGGCCGGTCGGACGTCGGCAACGCGACGGCCGCCGCCTCCAATTCCTGGATCTGCCGGTTCCATTCGCGGGCGTGGGTGTTGTCTAGCTTGGTCTGCCACTCGGCCAGCCGGACCTCGTCCTGCGGCAGGGGAACGGGCCGGATCCGACGCAACCGGTTCTGCCGCTCCACCGCTTCTTCGAGCAGCTTGAACTCTTCCGCCGGCGGGCCGCCCGGGGTGAGCTTGGCCAGATTGTCGGCCAGGATGGCGAGGCGGCCCTCCAGGTAGGCGATTTCCGCCGAGGTTTTCTGCTGTTCGGCCGCGGGACCGTCCGGGACGGTCGGAACGTGCGTCACCCGCCAAAACATGAGAAAGCCCGCGACCCCGGCCAGCACCACGACCGCCAGCAACCCCAGGAGCCAGCGCGGGCGCGTTGAAACAGGCGGGGGCTCAGGCAACTCGGGTTCCTTCTCGTAAGTCATGCGGGGGAAAGAAGCTACCTTGATGCCAGCAAAAGGCAACGGGTTTGGCTGACGCTGGCTCGACAATCCGGGGCCGGCCCTTTTCGCTGGGGGCGTGCTTGACCAGATCACCATCCTTGCTCCCGGCCTGCTTGGCGCCTCCGTGGCCCGGGCCGCCCGGCATTTGGGCGCGGCTCAGCGACTCGTGCTCTGGGCCCGACGCCCCGAGACGCGCCTGCAGCTCAAGGACCAGCCGTGGTGCGACCAGGTGGCCGCCACCCCGGCCGAGGCGGTGCACGGCGCCCGACTGGTCGTCATCTGCACCCCGGTCGACCAGATCGGGCCGCTGGTCGCACAAATCGCCCCGCACCTCACCGCCGACACCATCGTGACCGATGTCGGCAGCGTTAAAGGCGAAATCTGCCGCGCCGCCACCATCACGCTCAAGGGCCGCGCCCACTTCGTCGGTTCGCATCCCATGGCCGGTTCCGAGAAGACCGGCTGGGAACACGGCCGCGCCGATCTCTTCCAAGGCCGCACGGTGTTCGTGACCCCTCTGCCCGAGACCGATCCCAAGGCCACGGAACGCGTCGCCGCCTTCTGGACCGCGCTCGAGGCGCAGGTCGCGACGGTCGAGCCCGACGTGCACGACGAGATCGTCGCCCAGATCAGCCACCTGCCGCAGGTGCTCGCCTCCACCCTCTGCGCGGCGCTGGCCAAGCGCGACGTCCGCTGGCGCAACTACGCCGGCGGCGGCCTGCGCGACACCACGCGCATCGCCGGGAGCGACCCCAAGCTCTGGAAAACCATCCTCGAACAGAACCGCGACGAGGTGCTCCGCGCCGTCCGCGGCTACCAGGAGGAGCTGCACGGCCTCGAGCGCGCGCTCGCCAACCGCGACTGGTTCGAGGTGCAGGCCATCCTCGAGCGCGGCAAGGCCTACCGCGACCAGTTCCGGCCGATCCCGTGAGCATGCAACTGTAGCGGCGCTCTATGAGCGCCGTCGGCGGTCACAGACCGCCGCTACAATGAATCCCTACCCTCCCACCCTCCCGATCCAACCCTTCACCCAACCGGTGCGCGGCAGCGTCACCCTGCCCGGCTCCAAGAGCATCACGAACCGCGCGCTCATCCTCGCGGCGTTGGGCGAAAAGACCGTCACGCTGCATGGCGCGCTTTTCAGCCGCGACACCCGCATCATGGTCGCGGCGCTGCAAACACTCGGCTTTGCCGTGCGGACCGACGAAACCGCGCTGACCATCACGATCACCGGCCGCGGCGGCGAGATTCCGGCGCGCGAGGCAACGCTCGATATCGGCAACGCCGGCACCGCCGCGCGCTTCCTCACGGCCTTCGTCTGTCTGCGGCCCGACGGTCTCTATCATTTCGACGGCGACGAGGCCATGCGCCGGCGGCCGATCGGCGCGCTGCTCGCGGCCCTGGAGTCGCAGGGCGCCCAAGCCTCGGCACGCAGTTTCCCCTTCACGTTGAAGACCGCCGGCCTGCGCGGCGGCGCCGTCGAACTCGATGCCTCCGAGAGCAGCCAGATGCTTTCCGCGCTCCTGATGGTCGCGCCGCACGCGCGCGCACCGCTCACCGTGAAACTCAAGGGCGAAGCCGGCTCCAAGCCCTTCGTGACGATGACCGAGACGATGGTGCGGCAGTTCGCCGCCGCGCCGGCCGACTACCGGATCGAGGGGGATGCATCGGCCGCCAGCTACTTTCTCGCCCTGCCCCTCGTCACCGGTGGCGCGCTCGCGCTGCCAAACTACGGCGGCCCGCTCCAGGGCGACATGAAATTCAGCGAGGTCATCGGGGCGGTCGCTCGGGATCGGCGCGGCCTCAACCGGAATTTCCGCGAGTTCTCCGACACCTTCCTCACCCTCGCCGCCATTGCGCCGCTGCTCGACGGACCGACGAAGATCACCGGCATCGCCCACACGCGCAAGCAGGAGACCGACCGCGTCGCCGGCATGGCCCGCGAACTGAAAAAGCTCGGCCAGCACGTCATCGAAACCGAGGACTCGCTCGAAATCCACCCGCGCCCGCTCACGCCCGGCGTCGAGATCGAGACCTACCACGACCACCGCTTCGCGATGAGCTTCGGCATCCTCGGCTGCCACGACCTGCTCAAAAACGGCCAACCCTGGCTCACGATCAAGGATCCGGCCTGCTGCGCGAAGACTTTTCCCGCATTCTTTGACTTGCTGGCCGGCCTCCGGGCTGGCTCTCATTGATCCTCCGATGGCACCCACATCCTTCATCATCATCGCCATCGACGGCGGCGCCGCCTCCGGCAAATCGTCCTCGTCCAAGATCCTGGCCGACCGCTTCAACCTGCTCCACGTGGACACCGGTTCCTTCTACCGGCACATCACCTACGAGCTGTTGCGCCGCGGCGTGCCTTCCACCGACTTGCCGGCGCTCAAGGCCGCTCTCGCCGGCTTGAAGTTCACGACGCACCTCAACGGCCGATCCGCCCAGATGCTCATCGACGGCTCGCCCGCCGGCAGCGAAATCCGCGGGCAGAACGTCAACGAGCACGTCTCCCACTACGCCGCCATCCCCGAGGTGCGCCACGCGCTCCTCGGCTACCAGCGCGGCCTGGCTGGCGTGGCGCAACAACACGCCTTCCGCGGGCTCGTGATGGAAGGCCGCGACATCGGCTCGGTGATCTTTCCGGATGCGGATTTCCGCTTCTTCCTCCATGCCGACCCCGCCGAACGCGCCAAGCGCCGCGCGATGGAGGGCCAGACCGACTCCATCGCCGAGCGCGACCGCCTCGACTCCTCCCGCAAGGCCTCACCCCTCACCTGCCCCGTCGGCGCGATCGATATCGACTCGACGCTGCTGACCCTCGACCAGGTCGTGGAAAAGATGGCCGCACTGATCGCCGGGAAACTGCCCTGATGCTCGCTTGCCCTCATGTAGGTCGGGCTTTACGCCCGACATGTCGGGGATAAACCCCGACCTACCGCATCCGCCCATGCCCAACCGCCCCGACCACCTGAAGATGAGGCCGTTCTACGGCTTCTTCCATTATCTCGCCGGCACCATCCACGGCATGTGGTTCCGCGGCGAGGTGGTCGGCACGGAAAACTTTCCCCGCACCGGTCCGTTCCTGATCGCGTCCAACCACGCCAGCCATCTCGACCCGCCGCTGGTCGGCAGCCAGATCGCGAAGCAGATGCGGTTCTTCGCCCGCAAAAGTCTTTGGCACAGCCGCTTTCTCGGCTGGTGGCTCAATCAGGTGGAGACCATCGCGGTGGAACGTGACACCGGCGACATCGGCGCCATCAAGAAGGTGCTGCAGGCGCTCAAGGACGACCGCGCCGTCGTGCTGTTCCCCGAAGGCACGCGCTCGCCCGACGGCCTGCTGCACAAGCCCAAGGCCGGCGTCGGCCTCATGGCCTGCAAGACCGGCGTGCCCGTGGTGCCCTGCCGCGTCTACGGTTCGTTCGAGGCCTACGGCAAGGGCCGGCTGATCCCCAATTTCGGCACGCCGGTGACGATTGTCTTCGGCCCGCCGATTCCCGCCAGCGACTATGACGACCCGTCCGCCGGCAAAGCCCGCTACGAAACCGCCGCCCAGCGCATCATGGACCGCATCGCCGCGCTGCCACGGCCGGTCTACGCGGTGATCTGAGCCTGCTTGGTGGGCCGAGTGGCTGCGGCTTCCAGCCGCAGGGCCTTGAACGAGCGTATCGCGTCCAATCGTCCGCCATCCTCGGTATCACTGTTGCCACGGGCGGAGCGGATCCCATATTGCCACCCATGATCTCCGAGGCGACCACCGTGGATGCATTCCTGAAAACCGTGACGGCCGAAGAGCGGGCGGTGCTGGCGAAGATCCGGACACTTTTTAAAAAGGCCCACCCGAAGATGCAGGAATCGATGAAATGGCGGATGCCGAGCTATCTGATCGGCGAAAACATCGTCGGCGCCTTCAACAAGCAGAAGAACTATCTCTGCCTGTATCTCAATCCCGAGGCCGTGGATCCCTATCGCAAGGAGTTGAAGGCCGCCGGTCTCGATTGCGGCAAGAGCTGCCTCCGCTTCCGGAAGCCGGCCGACCTCCCGCTCGCCCTCGCCGCGAAGATCATCAAGGACGCCGCGAAGCGGGCGGCATGAGTAGCGCCAGCCTCTGACTGGCGAGGCGACGAGATCAAATCAGGAAGGCCGGTCGGAGACCGGCGCTACCGCAACCCGCAAGCTTTGCGGGCGCGGGTCATCGTCTTCTCGGCCACGGCGCGGGCGCGCAGGGCGCCTTCGCGCAGGACCTGCTCGACGTAGTCGGGATTCGCCGCGAGCTCGGCGCGCCTGGCGCGATACGGGGCGAAATGATTCCAATAATGCTCGAACAGCGCCTTCTTCAGGTCGCCGTAGCCGAGGCCGCCGGCGCGGAGGCGGTTCTCGAAATCGGCCGACACGTCCTTCGAGGCGAAAAACCTCAACAGCTGGATCGCGAGGTTCTTCTCGGCGTCGGGCTTGGGCTCCTGCGGCGTGCGCGAGTCCATGACGATGCCCATGATTTTTTTGCGCAGGTATTTCTCGTCGCCGAAGATCTCGATGGTGTTGCCGTAGCTCTTGGACATCTTCTGGCCGTCGAGTCCGGGGATCACGGCGACTCCCTCGGCGATGCGCTCTTCCGGCACGACGAGGGTCTCGCCGTAGGTCTGGTTGAACTTGATCGCGATGTCGCGCGTCATCTCGAGATGCTGCTTCTGGTCCTTGCCGACGGGGACAACGTTGGTGTCGAAGAGCAGGATGTCCGCGGCCATGAGCACCGGGTAGGCGAAGAGGCCGAAGTTGGGCGAGATGCCCTTGGCGAGCTTGTCCTTGTAGCTGTGCGCACGCTCGAGCAGGCCCATCGGCGTGAGCGAGCCGAGCAGCCAGGTGAGCTCGCAGACCTCCTGGACGTCGCTCTGGCGCCAGAAGACGGACTTGGCGGGATCAAGCCCGCAGGCCAGCCAGTCGAGGGCGATGCCGTGCGTGTAGGCGCGGCGCTCCGCCGGGTCGGTGATCACGGTCATCGAGTGGTAATCGGCGATGAAATAATAGGCATCGCCGCCCTGCTGCAGTTCGATGGCCGGGCGCATGGCGCCGAAATAGTTGCCGATATGGAGGGTGCCGGAAGGCGTGATGCCGGTGAGGATGCGGGGCATTTCGATTTATGATTTATGATTTACGAATTACGATTGGAGAGCCGAGCATCCCGACGGATAGTTGGACGGGAGAAAAGCGTTAAAATGGTCCGGCCCCCACGGCACCAGAGATCGTAAATCATAAATCGTAACTCGTAAATGGATCAGTCCCGCCGCGGCACGGTCGTGATCGTTGGCCGGGAATGCGCGATGGTGTTGGCCGGCAGGTAGCCGCTGAAGGCGATGCACGGGGTCACCAGCGCACGCGGGCCGAGGAGCGTGCCGGGGTTGAGCACGGCGTTGCAGCCGACCTCGGCCTTGTCGCCGAGCACGGCGCCAAACTTCCGGAGGCCGGTCTTCAGCACCTGGCCCTCCAGGCGGACGATCACCTCGCCCTGGTCGAGCCGGAGATTGGAGCAGATGACCCCGGCGCCGAGGTGCGCGCCGTTGCCGAGAATGGAGTCACCGACGTAGTTGAAATGCGGCGCCTGCACGCCGTCGAGGAGCAGGCAGTTCTTGAACTCGCTCGCGTTGCCCAGCACGCAGCCCTCGCCGGTGATGACGTTGCCGCGGATAAAGGCGCCGGGGCGGATCTGGGTGTTGGCGCCGATGTAGGCCGGACCGATGATGGTCGCGTAGGCCGGCAGCTTGACCGACGGATGCAGCCAGACCCGGCCCTCGATATGCACGCCCGGCGGGATGCGGACCTCCGTGGCGCCGAACTGGGCCGCCTCGAGCGCCGCACCGATGCTCTTCAACCAGTCCCAAGGCGCGGCGGCGGCCGGGAAAAACGGGGCAAACCGGGCCAGCGAAGGCGGCAGGGCGAAGAAGTCGGAAGCTTTCACGCCGGCATGGATAACAAAAAAACCGCTGAGGAACAGCGGTATTTGAAGGTGGCGGCGCGATCACCAAGCGGCAATCCGTCCTCATCACCCACCTGTCCGAGACCCTCAAGGCCGTCGCAGGGAAAACCGGTCCGGAGGACCGGTTCCACCTTCATCCGGGCTAGCGGCCGCGATCCGGCGGCGCCAGGCCCAGCGACACCAGGAAGCCGGCCGCCTTCTGCATCGTGTCGCGGAAATATTTGCCGTCGTGCTTGGTGGCGTTGAAGAAGCCGTGCTCCATGCCGTCGTAGAGGTGGAGTTCGCTGTGCGCACCCACGGCACACATCATGTGCTGGAATTTCTGCGCGGTGGCGACCGGGATGTGCTTATCTTCCCGTCCGAGAAAAACGATCATGGGGGGAATGCCTTTCCGGATGTTGTGCATCGGGCTGATCTCGCGCCAGTAGGCGGCGACCTCCTCGTGCCCCCACCCACCCGGGCCGTTGTCGTAGACGGGATTGAAGAGCACGAGCGCCGCAGGCACCGCTGAAACCGCCGGATCATCCGTTTCCTCGTCAAAGCCGGAGACCGTGGCCGTCGCCGCGGCGACATGGCCGCCGGCCGAGGCGCCGCCCGCGGCGATCCGGGCGGGATCGAGGCCGAGCTCCGCCGCGTGGCTGCGCAGGTAGCGCACGGCGCTCTTGCCGTCCTTCACGCATTCGGCGGGCGTGGTGTGGTGGAGGGTCTTCACCCGGTATTCAGCGGACGCCGCCCAGACACCCCGGGACGCGAGATGGGCGCATTGCGGGTAAAGCTGCGAAGCCTTTCCGCCGCGCCAGGCCCCGCCGAAAAACAGGACGATCGCCGGCGCCCGATCACCGGCCTTGTGCCCCGGCGGCTCGAACACATGCAGCATCAGCTCAACGTCACCGACCTTCTTGTAGGGAATGATGCGAGTTGGCGGCGGTCCGGCGTCCGCGACCGGGGCTGCCGCAGCAGCCGTGACCGGCTCCGCCGCGTTCAGGCCCAAGACAAGGACAAGGGAAAGCGCCGGCAGGAATCGGTTCATCGTTGTCATGGAAGCGGGGTGCTGCGGCCCGAGGTTCTGTATTCATCCAGCAATGTCTTCAATTCCCGAATGATCTCCGGGCGCTCCCCATAAAGATTGCGCCGCTCGGCCGGATCATCGCGCAGGTTGTAGAGTTTGCCGGAAAAGGAATCCTCCTCGTAGCCACGCTCCTGCTTGAACCACTCCGGCTCGGCGCCCTTGGGGTTGTTACCGCTGCCGGTCGGCGCATCGATGAAGACCCAATCGCCGCGCCGGATGCCGAATTTCCCGTTGCCGCTGTGCAATACGATCGCCGGACGCGCGGGTCCGGCGGGTTTCTCGCCGAGCAAAAGGGGCAGGATGTTCGCGCTGTCCTCGCCGGCATCGGCCGGGAGCGGGACGCGCAACAGCGCCGCGCAGGTCGCCATCAGGTCGATCTCGCAGATCGGTTCCGCATTCTCGGTGGCTGCCGGGATACGACCGGGCCAGCGGGCGATGAACGGAACCCGGTGGCCGCCTTCCCAGGTGTCGCGCTTGGTGCCGCGCAAATCCCCCATGCTGTGATGGCCATGGGCTTGAATCCGCGCATAGGCCGCGACCCTGAACTCGAGCACCTCCGGGCCGTTGTCGCTGGAAAAGATGACGAGCGTGTTGTCCGCCTGCCCCGTGCGTTCCAGCGCATCCATGACGGCGCCGACGGTGGCGTCCACCTGGACCACGTAGTCGCCATAGCCGCCGGCCTGGCTCCGGCCCTTGAACTCCGCCGCCGGCACGATGGGATAATGCGGCGCCGTGAGCGGAAAATAGAGGAAGAACGGCTGGCGGGCCGGCCCGGTGGTGGCGGCCTCGACATACCGGACGGCCCGCCGCGTCAGTTCCGGCATCACCTCGGTCTGATTCCACCCGGGCAACATGGGGCCGGGGCGGTTCATTCCGCCTTCCTGCAATCGCGCCGGCGAATCGGGCAGCCCGAGCGTGCGATCATTCTCGATGAAGACGTAGGGCGGAAAATTCGGCGATTCCATGCCGAAGAAATAATCAAACCCCCGGGTCGTCGGCCCGTTCGCGATCGACCGGGTGAAATCAATGTTGCCGAGGCCGTCGTCGCTGGCGGGCGGCGCGCCATCCCGGGTCGGCCAGGTCCAGCCCAGATGCCATTTCCCGATGCACGCGGTCGCATAGCCGGACTGCCGCAACAAGGCCGGCACCGTCAGGCGCCCCTCGTCGATCAACGGAATATCCCATTGTTTCAACACGCCGCTTTTCAGGCGCGTGCGAAAACTGTAGCGACCGGTGAGAATGCCGTAGCGCGAGGGCGTGCAGACGGAGGCGGAAGCGTGGGCATCGGTGAAACGCATGCCCTGTCGCGCCAGCCGGTCGAGGTTCGGCGTCGGGATCTTCGACGAGGCATTGTAACAGCCCAGATCTCCGTAGCCGAGGTCGTCGGCGAGGATGTAGATGATGTTCGGACGGTCGGCGGCCGTCGCGGAAAGCGGCAACGCACCCGCGAGGAGAAGAGAGGCCAGTTTCACGGGGCGGGCGCTCACGGCACCGGCACGAGGCGGATGCCGCGCAGGCGGACTTCCTTCCAGTCATCGCCCACCGATTTGAGTTCGAGGGGCTGTTCCCCCGGGACGGCCACGGCGACGGTCCCGAGACTGACGCGCCGGTAATCCTCCAGGCTGCCCGTGGGCTCCAGCCGCGCGGTTGTCCGCACTTTGCCCGAGATCACTTCAACCGAAGCGGGGCCGGACACCGCAACCTCCGCCTCGATCATGAACGATCCGGCACGGGGCGCGGCAAATTCCCAGCTCAAGGTCGTGTGGGCGAGATCCCAGCCGCCGATGTAGGCCGCCGACCCGGAACCCATCAGCCGGGCGTTGGCGTCGTAGGCGTTGACCACCGCGGCCAGGCTCGCCGGCAGCGTGATCACTCCGGCAGCATCCGGGCCGGGCAGAGTCTGCTCGACGACCGGCCGCGCCGCGAACTCGAGCTTGATGACGGTGGCGACCGCATCGGGCGCGGAGCCGGGCAGAGTCACGACGAGGTCCGTCCCGTTGGTGGCGGCGGTCAGCGGCTGCTTCGACACCAGCAGCGAGGCCCGTTGCACCGGAGTCTTCAGGCCGGGCACGACGAGGCGTCCGTCCGCCGGCCAATCGAACACGTGCAGGTAGATCGTGTTGTCCTTCGTCGTGCTGCGCCCCCAGGCGAGCCGCCTGAACAGGCTCGCGGTGGTGCCGTAGATCGATTCGCCGTTGGCGTGCACCCAACGGCCGGACTCCTTCAGTCGCTCGACGCTCGGCGCGGGGATTTCGCCCCATGCGTCGGGTCCGACATTGAGCAGGAAATTTCCACCCTTGCTCGCGATGTCGATCAGCTTGCGCGTGAGATCGGCGGCGGGCTTCCAGTTGTGGTCATGCGCCTTGTAGCCCCAGCTTTCGTTCATGGTCATGCAGACCTCGAACAGGCGGTCCTTGATGCCGGTGGCGGGGATGAACTGCTCGGGCGTCTCGGTGTCGCCCGAGTAGGGATTGGGCTGCTTCGGGTTCAGCAGCCGGTTGTTCGTGACGAGATGCGGCTGGAGCTTGAGCACCTCGGCCAGCCGCGCCGCGCGCTCGGGCGTCATGCCGTGCGGCGAATCCCACCAGAAGGTGGCAATCGGGCCGTAGTTGGTGAGCAGTTCCTTCACCTGCGGAAGGGAGACCTTGGTGAGGTATTCGTCGAAATCGCCGTCCTGCGCCGGATCCCAGTGTCCCGCGTTCGGCGGGCGGTCCGGCGTCATGTAGGTGGGGCCGTATTTCGCGGAACCGCCGGCATGATGCCAGTCCTGCGCCTGGGAATAATAGAAGCCGAGCCGGATGCCGTGCTTCGCGCAGGCGGCGGCGAGTTCCTTCAACGGATCGCGCCCGAACGGGGTCGCGTCCACGATGTTGAACGGCGACGCGGCGCTCTTGAACATCGCGAAGCCGTCGTGGTGCTTCGTGGTGATCACGATGTATTTCATGCCCGCCTCCTTCGCGAGCAGCACCCAGGCCTCGGCGTCGAACTTCACCGGATTGAACTGCCGGGCGTAGGCCGCGTATTCCGCGACGGGGATCTTCGCGTTATACATGATCCACTCGGCGAGTCCGTTGCCGCCGCCATAACCGCGGTCGACGGGCTGGCCGCGATAGGAACCGGCCGGGACCGCGGACAGCCCCCAGTGGATGAACAAGCCGTAGCGGGCCTCGGTGAACCAGGCCGTCCGCGCAGGATCGGCCGGGACGGAGAAAGCCGGCGCGGCGCAGGCCAGCGCGGCGAACAGCATGATGACCGGACGGGGAAAATGCACCAAGGCAGGGAATACGCGGGCGAAGTTCATGGGGCGGACGGCCGGGGGTGTGGGGGGCCGTGACACGAATCTGGTCGCCCCGCCGGACGCCGCAATGGCTGACTTACTGAAACGATTAAGCCGCAATCCGGGTTCATCCCATTCCCTCTGCCTAAACCTATGGATGGCGCGTTTATTGTAGCGGCCGTCGTCAGACGGCTGGCCGCCTGCTTGTGTGGCTGCGGCTTCCAGCCGCAGGATTTCACCGGCTGGAAGCCGGTGCCACATCCAAGCCGGAGCAAGCTCCGTGATATCGGCCCCACCGCGAATGAAACAGCGGCGCACTTAATCGTTTCAGTAGATGAACCTTTGAATGCGTCATCGCGCCCGTGAATGCTGATCTGATGGCATCTGGTTCTTCTTCCTCTGTCGCCAACCCCACCCGGCCCAACGTGCTGCTGGTCATCGTCGATGATCACCGCGCGGATGCGATCGGCGCGCTGGGCCACCCGGTGGTGTCCACGCCGGTGCTCGACACGCTCGTCCGGCGGGGCACGACGTTCAGCGGCGCCCGCATGGCCGGCGGCCTGATGCCCGCGGTCTGTTCCCCGGCCCGGGCCAGCCTGCTGACCGGCTGCCTGCCCTTCCGCGCCGACGCGGCGCCGGGCATCGTGCGCGACCCGCCCTACGAGGTGCGGCTGCCCGCGAACGCCCGCACCCTGCCCGAGCATTTTCGCGCGGCGGGCTACGAGACTTTTCTGGCCGGGAAATGGCACAACGACACCCCGGCCCTGCTCCGCTCGTTCGAGGCCGGGAAAAACATCTTCCGGGGCGGCATGTGCGAACACCAGAGCGTGCCGGTGTGCGATCTCGAGGAAATTCGCCGCGACGCGCCGACGCGCCCGGCCCCGGGCTTCTCCTCCGAGATCTTCTGCGCCTCGGCCGCGGAGTTCGTGCGCACCCGCGATCCCGCGCGACCCTTCTTCGCCTGGGTGGCGCTGACCTCGCCTCACGATCCCTGCACGCCCCCGGACGAGTTTCGCGCGCGCTACGAGGCGCGGAACATCCCGCTGCCGGAGAACTTCCGGACCGGGCACAACTTCGACAACGGCGACCTGCAGGTGCGGGACGAACTTCTGCTCCCCCGCCCGCTCGCGCCCGGCCAGGTGCGCGAACACCTCGCGGATTATTACGGCATGATCTCCCACCATGACGCGCACGTCGGACGCGTGCTGGACGCCCTGGCCGCGACCGGACAGACGAAAAACACGATTGTCGTCTATCTCTCCGACCACGGCCTGGCACTCGGCAGCCACGGCCTGCTCGGCAAGCAAAACCTCTATGAGCCCAGCGTGCGCGTGCCCCTGATCATGGCCGGCCCGGGCGTGCCCGCCGCGCACAGCGCCGACGGACTGGTCTATTCCTTCGACCTCTATGCAACGTTGTGCGATCTGGCGGGCCTGCCCGTGCCCGCCGGGCTCGACACCCGCAGTCTCCGGCCGATGCTGACCCCGGGCCGGCCGCAGGGCGGGCGAGAGACCATCGGCGCGGCCTACCTGGATTGCCAACGCATGGTGACGGATGGCCGGTGGAAGCTGATCGTGTATCGGGTGGCCGGCCACGAACGCCTCCAGTTGTTCGATCTGGAAGACGACCCCTTGGAATGCCACGACCGCTCGGCGGAGCCGGAGCACGAGTCCCGCATCGCAGGGTTGCGCGCCACACTGGCGGCTTGGCAGACTGAAGCCGGTGATCGTTGGATGCCCCTCGCCCCGCCCGTCGCCCTCCCCACCCTTTCATGAACACCCTGCGCATCACCCCGCTCGACGGAATCATCGTCGCCGTCTACTTCATCCTGACGGTCTCGCTCGGGGTTTGGTTTGGCCGGCGGAAGATCAGCAGCACGGAGTCGCTCTTCCTGGCGGATCGCGAAGCCACCTGGCCGATGATCGGGGCCTCCCTGTTCTCCGCCAACATCTCGAGCCAGCAGTTCGTCGGACAGGCGGGGCTCGCCTACACCATCGGGCTGGCCGCCGGTGCGTTCCAACTGGTCGGCGCCATGTGCTTCGCGCTGCTCGCCGTCTTCTTTGTGGACGTCTATCTGTCCCTGAAGCTGCGCACGGCGCCGGAGTTCTTCGAACGCCGTTACAGCGGAGGCACGCGCCTGTTCGTCTCGGCGATCAATATCGTGATGATCCTCGCGGCCAACATCACCACGGCGCTTTACGCCGGCGGCACGGTGCTGAGCGACCTGCTGGGGTGGACTTCCCCCATGCAATTCAACGGCGCCGTCGTCGTCATCGCCCTCGCGGCCGGCACCTATACCGTGCTGGGCGGTTTGCGCTCGGTGCTCTGGACCGACCTGCTGCAATCCTCGCTGCTGGTGCTGGGCGGAGCCGTCACCTTCGGGGTGTGCCTTTCCGCGGCGGGCGGCTGGTCGGCGGTGCTCCCGACCTACAACCAGGCCGGCAACAGCATGTGGTCGGTCGTGCTGCCATGGGACCACGCCTTCGGCTGGCTGCCAATGATCACCGGGGCGCTGATCCTCGGGGTGCACGGGCACTGCACGGACCACGACTACGTGCAAAGGGCGCTGGCGGCCCGGAGCGTGTTTCACTCGAAGATGGGCGCGTTGTTCGCGGCCTTCCTGAAGATCATCGCCCTCTTCATCATCGCCGCGCCCGGCGTGCTCGCCGCGAAACTTCTGCCCGGTCTGGCCCACCCCGACCAGGCGTATGCCCGGCTCGTGGCGAACTTCGTGCCGCCCGGTCTGGCCGGTCTCGTGCTGGCGGGCCTGCTCGCCGCCATCCTCGGCACCGTCGCCGCCGGGCTCTCCGCCTCGGCGTCCATGGTGTCGTATGACTTCGTCCTGCGCTTCGCCCCGAAGCTCTCCGACACGGCGCGGGTGCGTCTCGGCCGCGGCATCATGGTGGGCGTCCTGATCCTTTGCACCGTCCTGGCCCCGGGCATCCGGCAGTTCAAGGGCGTCTTCGGCTATCTCGTCCAGTTGTGGTCGCTCCTGGCCCCGCCGGTGTTCGTCTGTGTGGTGGCGGGCATCTTCACGCGCCGCGCCTCCACCCGAGGGGCCACGGCGACGCTTGTGACGGGAGTGGTGCTGGGCGCCCTCACCTTCTGGGCCCTCGACACGCCGGAGGTGGTCGCCCGGCTGCCGCGTTACCTGCGCACCGCGCTGAACTGCGGCTTTGTGATCACCCTCGTGTGCGCGACCGTGATGACGCTTTTCAGCCTGAGCCACAAGGGCGACGCCCATTCCAGCGAGGTCGCCTCGATCAGGACCGCCGCCGCCGCCGCGTCGATGACGCCCGCGGAACGGCGCCGCTACCATGTGACGCTGGCCGTGCTCACCGTCGTCTGGCTCATCGTCGTGGTGCTTTTCTCGCCGTGGGGACTAGCGGCGGCGAAAGCCTCATCCTGAGCCGGGATGGAGTGAAGATCCCCGTGAAAAGTCTCGGGGTATTTTCACCAACCCATGTCAGTAACTCTTCCGTCCCGCCCCCAAGAGCAGCCGCCTGCTTGCGTGGCTGCGGCTTCCAGCCGCAGAGTTTCACCGGCTGCCCTTCGACTCCGCTCAGGGCCGTGAGCCCGTCGAACCGGGAAGCCGGTGCCACCAACCAAGCCGAAGCATTCTCCCGGTCAGCGGCCCGACGGGAATCTCCTTACCGCGCAGCGGTCTCCCGACCGGCCCTGAGCGCGGCCGGGGACACGCCGTAGGCCAGCTTGAAGCGCCGGGAAAAATGATAGGGATCGGCGAAACCGACCCGCGCGGCGATTTCCTTCACCAAGGCGTCGTCCTGCACCAAGTGCTCGGCCGCGATCTCCATTTTCCTCCGCATCAGGTAGCGGAACGGACTCATGCCGAGATGCTGACGGAACAGCTTGCAAGCCGCCGCCGGCGTCACCGCGCATTGCCGGGCGATGTCCTGCAGGCTGCCGAGTTGCCCGGCCTGGGCGTCGATCAGCTGTTTCAGCCGGGCGAATTTCTCATACCCGGCAGGCGGGCGACCCGGACGACGGATCAGGGTTTCTCGGATCTTCAGGAGTAACAGTTGCAGAAGCAGATCGCAGATCTCCGCGGAAAACCGGGTGCGCGCCTGGCCTTCCCGGATGAGTTGGGCGAAGATCGACTGGATCTCGACATGGGTCGGCAGCTGCACGGCCCGCGCCGGCGCCACGCCGGCCCGCGTGAGCCGCGTCGGCGCCTCGCTGCCGGACAGGCAGACAAAATACTTGACCAGCCGGCGCACCGGATCGGTGTGGATTTCGCACGCGGTGTCCTTCCGGTAGGCGAAAACCGAGCCTGGTCTCAGCGGAAATTTTATCCCGTCGAGCAGGACATGGCCGGAGCCTTCCACCACGCACTCGATGACCGTGTAGCCGTATTTGCGGCGACGGATGAGGTAGTCGGGATTGCAGCGCTCGCGCCCGCCGGCGCTGACGGTGGAGCGGGCGCGGGCCGCCGGGGCAAGGTTGAGGAAAAAATAGGCCGTGTCGCTCACCTGGCGGGAAAGCAGCTCGGGACGCGCGGCGGCGGAAGGACGGGACGGCATGGCGGTCAGGATGCTGGCAATTATATCCATTCTTTCGAAAGCAAAGCCATCCCTATCCACTCGCGTCCGAAGGGAAACCGGCGGAGTTTTGTTTCAAACCCCCGATCATCATGCCTCGTTCATCCAAAACCGTCCTGCTTGTCGCCAATGGCGACCTCCGTCTTGCCGCGAATCAGACCTGCTGGCCCGCCCAGGCCGCCATGGAAAAGAAGCTCACCGCCGCCGTCGCGGCCCTGGGCGGACGGCTCGTCCGCGCCCATCCTTACAAGCCCGCGGTGAAGCACGGCTTCATCGCCTCGCAAAAGGAGGGCCTCGCGGTCTTCGCCGGCCTCGACCCCGACGCCCCGCTCATCGTGGCCGAGGCCGTCTGGCAATATTCGCACCACCTGCTGGCCGGCCTGATCAGCCACCGCGGCCCCATTCTGACCGTCGCCAACTGGTCCGGCACCTGGCCCGGCCTCGTCGGCATGCTCAATCTCAACGGTTCGCTCACCAAGGCCGGCGTCAAATACTCCACGCTCTGGAGCGACAACTTCGACGACGCCTACTTCCTGAAAAAACTGGCCGCCTGGCTCAAGACCGGCGCCTGCACCCATCGCACGCCGCATGTGCGGCCGTTCACCCAGGCCCGCGTGCCGGCGAAAGCCAAGGCCGTCGCCAAGACCATCGCGACCGACCTCCGCGTGAAAAAGTCCATCATGGGCATTTTCGACGAGGGCTGCATGGGCATGTATAACGCCATCATCCCCGACGACCTCCTCTATCAGGTCGGCGTCTGCAAGGAGCGCCTCTCCCAATCCGCGCTCTACTATGCCGCCACGCAGGTGCCGGACCAGGAGGCGAAGGCCGTCTTCAACTGGTATCTGAAGAAAGGCTTCAAGTTCCACTTCGGCCGCGACCCGGAGAAATCGCTCACGCGCGACCAGGTGCTCTGGCAGTGCAAAACCTACATCGCCGCCTGCCGCATCGCCGACGAGTTCGGCTGCGAGTCGATCGGCATCCAGTATCAGCAGGGCCTCAAGGATCTCCTGCCCGCCTCCGACCTCGTCGAGGGCACGCTCAACTCCACCGATCGTCCGCCGGTCAAGAACGCCGCCGGCCGCATCATCCGTCCCGGCGAGCCCATCGTGCATTTCAACGAGGTCGACGAGTGCGCCGGCCTTGACGGGCTGTTCACCAACCGCGTGCACGCCGCCCTCGGCCAGCCGAAGGCCAACACGCTCCACGATCTCCGCTGGGGCGACTGGGACCAATCGGGCACGACCAAGGATTACGTCTGGGTCTTCCTCATCTCCGGCAGCGCCCCGGCCGACCACCATGTCGGCGGCTGGGCCGGCTCGGATTCGCTCCGCCAGCCGCTGATGTATTTCCGGCTCGGCGGCGGCACGCTGCGCGGCATCGCCAAACCCGGTGAGATCGTCTGGAGCCGCGTCTTCGTCCAGGACGGCCGGCTCAAGATGGACATCGGCCGCGCCAAGGCCATCAAGCTCCCCGCCGAGGAGACCGAGCGCCGTTGGAAGGAAACCACCCCGCCGTGGCCCATCATGCATGCCGTCACCTACGGCGTGACCCGCGACCTGATGATGGCCCGCCACCAGGCGAACCACATCCAGGTGGCCTACGCGAATTCCGCCGCGTCCGCCGACCTCGCCGCCTACACCAAGGCCTCGCTCGCCGCCCAGCTCGGCATCGAGGTCTCCTTCTGCGGCACCAAGGCCGACGGCTCGGCGTTCTGAGCCCACGTTTTGGTCCGGACGTGCCGGCGGTCGCCAAACCGCCGGCCCTTGACGCACGAGCTAGCGCAGGTCTGTGACCTGCCGGTTCAGCCGCAATCCCGCAGGTCACAGACCTGCGCTACTTCCCCCTGCAACCCAACCCGACCTGTGGGCCTTACTTCACCTTGGGTTGCTTCTGCCGCGCCTGGTTCATTCTCCGGTTCTCTTCCATCAGTCGCTCCGCATGGACGAACTCCGGGAACGGCGCCGGTCCATCCGCCGGCCGCGCGGTCAAAACCTGGTGCAACCTTTCCCGCGCGGCCGCCACAGCCGGCGTCGGGTCCGTGGCGAGATCGTGCTGCTGCAGCGGATCAGCCGTCAGGTCGAAGAAGGCGCCCTTGCTGTCATGGTAGTAGCGCTGGTCGCGCACCGCGCGGTGGGCGCTGTATTGCGTGTAGATCCAGCTGCGCTGTGTCGCGGGCGCCGCGGTGCCTTTCAGTTCCGCGACCAGTGAACGACCGTCAAAAACCGTTTCCGCGGGCAGCGCCCGGCCCGCCACTTCCATCATCGTGGGCAGCAGGTCGGTGAAATCTGTGAGCGCCGGGGAGACCGCCCCCGCGCGCGCCAGGCCCGGCGCGCGCACGATCAGGGGGACATGCACGCCGAGATCACTGACCTGGGCCTTGGCCATGGGCACAGGCTTGCCTCTCGCCGTCCCACCCGTCGAGGAGCCGTTGTCACCGGCAAAATAAATGACGGTGTTTTCGCGCAGGCCGAGTTCGTCGAGTGTGCGCAGCAATTCGCCGACCTGACGATCGGTGTAGGTCACCATGCCGGCGTAGAGCGCCGCCTCGCCCTCGGGCGGGTCGTTCCGGTTGAGCGGCGTGGGCTCGTTCGGCGCATGAACGCCGATCATCGGGTAATAGAGGAAAAACGGCCGGTCGCGGTTGCGGCGGATAAAATCGAGCACGAAGGCCTGGATCACGTCGGGACCATATTCCCCGGCGCGGACACGGCGCTCTCCGTTGTGCTGCAAAAAGGCGTCCCAGTATCTCTTTTCGCTGGCGGGGTTGCCCGCCTCGACGCCGGTCCACAGGCAGTGCTCGTCGAAGCCGTGACGCCGCATGATGGTCGCGTCGGCGCGTAGGTCGTTGACCTGCCACTTGCCCGCGATGGCCGTGACGTAACCGGCCTCGTGCAGCAACGTGCCCATCGTGCGGAACCGGTCGGGATCGAACCCGCGCCCGCCCCAGCGGGGAACATCGTAATGCACCGTCCAGCCGCTGCGGAACGGATACTGGCCGGTGAGCAGGGCCACGCGCGTCGGCGTGCAGACCGGGGTGCACCACGCCGTCTCGAACCGCGTGCCCTCCGCCGCCAGCCGGTCGAAGTTCGGCGTGGGGTGCGACGAGCCATACGCGCCGACCCAGTCGCGCGCCATGTCGTCCACCAGGATCATGATCTGGTTCGGAGGACGGTGCGGTGTCGCCGGCAGTTCAGCCGCGAGAAGCGCCGACGGGACGAACAACGAGGCCATCAACGGCAGCCGAAGTGGAGTCATGGCAGACCGATAGCATCGCCACGTCCTGACGACAATCCCTTCGCGGCTGAATCTATTAAGCCCAGACCGGCAGGGCGGCATCATGCCCTCCGTCTTTAAGAACCTATCCAAATATCTGAACGCGCGGAGGTAGGGCCGGTCTCTGACCGGCCTCAGACTGATGCACATCAATCAGGCCGGTCGAAGACCGGCCCTACCAAGCACAGCGGCATCTCTCTCCTCCGCCGTTATTCGGATAGGCTTTAAACTGATTGAGCATTTTCCACGTCGCACCCGCCTCGCGCGTGGAGAGGATCATCCTCATGGCATCACCCCCTGTCCAATCGCCGGTTTGGTTACGACTGGCCGCCTGGTTGCTCGTGATGTGCGCAGCCGGCCTGCAGGCCCGGACGCCCGGTGACGAAAATACGGCGATCCCTGCGGCGCGTGTTCTGCGGGACGACGGAACCTATCAAAACGGCGGCTACTGGGCCACGCCACTGCCCTGGTTGATGGTAACCTTGATGCCCACTGACCCGGCGCGCGCCGCGACGTTGTTCTGCGAGGCGGTGGAGGATTTCCGGACACGCGGCGACATCAACGAATGGGTCAACGACAACGCCGCCAAGAAATCCGGTGCGCGCGATTACTGCGCCAGCGCGGCCCTGCCTCTCGCCGGGGCGAAGCGGCTGCGGTCGTTCCTGGCCGAACACGGGCAGCAGCTGCCCCCGGCGCTGGCGGCGCGATTTGAGACCGACGAGCATTGGCTGCGGGCACAGGCCCGGCGCATCCTACGGGACGGCTCGCGCCTCGGCAAAGACGGGGTGCGCATATTCACCCCCGATGCCTCCGGCCGTTACGGGGCGTTCTGGGTGCGGGACTGGTCCTACGCCATCGAAGGCTGCCCGGAAGCCTTCACTCTGGAGGAAGTTCGCGCCGGCTATCTTTTCCTCGCCGCGGCACAGCGCGAGGATGGTTGCATGCCCGACCGCGTGCGAACCGACGGTCAGGGAATCTTTTCACCAGGCCGGGAAACAAAGCCGTTCTCCCGGAACGGTTCGGTGGACCAGTCGCCGTTCATGGTCATCCTCTGTCACCAGTATTGGAAACTCTCCGGCGATCTCGAACCATTCCACCGCACCGCCGGCGCATTGGAGAAGGCGATGCGTTTCACACCGCGCAATCCGGCCAGCGGACTGGTCACGATCACCGACGCCACGCTGTTCCGGCCCTACAGTTTCCTCGACACCGTCCCGCTGACCGGCGACCAGCAGTTCGACTCGGTGCTTTTCTGGCATGCGTGCCACAGGCTGGCGGACTTGTTTGAAGCCGGTGGACAACCTGACCGGGCCGGGCCCTGGCGGCGCGAGGCCGCACGCGTGCAGCATTCGCTCTCCAGTCTTTGGGCCGAACCCATGGGAATGTTCGTCGCGGCCAGCGAACACGGGAGACAACCGGCCGTATGGGGTTCGCTGTTTGCCGTGTATGCCGGCTGCGCCACCCCGGAGCAAAGCCGCCGGATCGCCCGCTACTGCCTCGAGAATCTGTCCCTGCTGGTCTCCCGGGGGCAGGTCCGGCATCTGCCCAAGGGCACTTTCTGGGGTCAGCCAGAGCCCCAATACGAATCCTCCCGCTAGGGTCGCCTCAGTGCATCCCGCTCTCAGCCCTTGGCGTCACTCACGTGCCGTTGCTGGAGATTGAGGCCGCCGGTGCGCTTGAGCCGCTCCACCATGGACTCGCGCCGCAGACCGACCTGCGTGGTGTCGACCGGCTGAATGCCGAGCGCCGCGGCCGGCGAGCCGGGGCCGAAACGGAAATCCCCGTGCAACGCGTCGAGGAACCCCGGATCGCCGACGGCGCTGGCGAAATCGCTGCCCCATTTTTCCTGCATGCCCTTCACAAAGGCGGCATCGGCGGCGGCATCCCCGGAGAAGAACAGGTTGTGATCCGTCTTCGGCGGAATCACCGGCTTGTGGTTCGGGTTGTAGTTGTTGAGCATCGTGTCGTTCTTCGCGTTGCCGAAATAGCTGTTCACGACGTCCATGCTGTAGAAGCGGAGCGGGCCCACGTAGGAGACGTAGAGGTTGCGTTCCACGCGGGAGTCGGGCCGGTCGGAGGTGATGCGCAGACCGCCGTTGATCATGATGTTGTTCCAGGTGGCGTTGAAATCCTTGATCACGATCCCGACGCCGAAGGTGACGTTCTCCGTGATGGAGCAATAGGACTGGTCGTCGTCGGTGCGGATCGCCGCGGCGTCCCCCATGTTGTAGGCGACGTTCCGCCGGATGACGTTGTCCCGGCCGGCGCTGGAAAGATAGATGGCATTGCCGTCGTGCAGGACCTTCATCGCGTCGTGCAGCTCGTTGTCCGCGATGAGATTTCCCCGCGTGTGGGCGAACGGCACCGTCTCCTCGACCGTCCGCGGATGGCCGATCTCGCGCCAGCGCATCGTGCGCAGATCCTCGCGCATGTTGGGCGGGAACGTCGGCTGCGGGATCTTCGGCGTGCCGACGGCGAAATGCCGCGGACGCACGCCGCTCAACACGATGCCGTTGTAAGGCAGGTCGTGAATGTAGTTGTTCGTGACCCGGTTGTTCCCGCTCTGCCAGAGGAAGACGGCCGGCGCATGCCACCACAGCGTCCCGAGGTCGTGAAATTCATTGTCCGAGATTTCGTTGCCCCGGTTCACGTCCTTCGTGCCGGGACCATAACCGCAGAGCAGGACACCGCCGCCGCCGAGCCGGCGGAAGGTCGAACCGGTGATCCGGATGTTCTGCGCCAGGAGATCGGCGCGCACCCCCTGCCCCGCCGCCGCCTCGAAGGTGCAGTCGTGCACCTCGCAATCCCGCGCCACGCGGAAACGCAGGCAGGCGTCGTCCTTGTCCCACATCGCCCAGTCGTGCTGCAGCCCGGCGTCATTCGGCAGCCATACGTCGCGATCCGTGTGGGCGAAGGTCAGGCCGGCAAAGCGGAATCCCCGCGCCGGCACATCGCCCGCGCCCCAATCGTCCGCCCGGCCCTCGACGCGGATCAGCGTCGTCACGACCGGCGCGACTATCCCGCGACCCGGCTCCGTCCCGCGCGGCCAGAGATACAGCCGCTGCTCCGTCGTGTTCAGCACCCATTCACCCGGTTCGTCCAGAACTTCGGCAACATTCTCGACCCAGAAGCGTCCGGTCGGCGTGTAGGTGGCGGGGATCGTCGTGCGCACCGTGCCGGCCTTCTCGTCGATGGAGGCGATGCCGAGATAGTTGACGAGCCAGTTGTGATTCGGGCGGCTGAGTATCTCCACGTCCGCCAGATTGGGCCAGGCACGGATCGAACCGGCCGGATACTCCAGGATGTCCCGGTTTTCCAACCGATCCATGAGACCGCGGTGCCGCCCCCGGGCCTGATACTCGACGGAACGGGCCCGCGGCAGCGCCGTCAGCCCGTCGTAGAGCGTGCGGAAATTCCACGCGCCTCCGTTCTTCGCCGGCAGATCAGCGACCCAGACACGGCTGCGCGCCGCCGCCGGCAGGGTCGGCGCTTCGCCCGGTGCCAGCCGGCGCCAGTTCGTGATCGGGGCTCCTCCGCTGATGACGGGCCGTTCGCCCGGATAGGCCTCGAAACCCAGGCTTTGCCCGGCGGCCGGACTCTCTGCCAGACCGAGCACCAGCGTCCGGCTCAGCCGGTGATCGCCCGCCCGAAGGATGACGCGCAAGCTGGCGCCCGGCGCCTGTTGCCGCGCCAGGCGGGTCAGCTCCACCGCCCGCTCCAACGTCGCCACGGGCGCCGCCTCGCTGCCGGCCGCACGATCGTCGCCGGTGGACGCCACATAAATTTCCGCGGCACCGGAGGTGATGGCCGAGGAACCGGCCAGGAACAGGACGGCCGCCAGAGGCCGGATTCGCTGAAGCAAGGGAAGGATGAACATGGGGTGATGCCCGATGGCCCGGGCAGGCAGACAAAGGCAGGCTCGTGTCGGACGCAAGGGAACCGGAGAACGGGGATGACCCAACCAATGACCGGTGGCACCTGGTCACAAGGGCTTCACCGCTTAATCAATTAAGCTTTGGCCGCCACCTTGGGCGGCGGACGCAGCGTCTTGCCCTCCTGCCAGGTGCCGTCGACATGGGTGCCGTGGGGAATCTCGTGGAAGCCGCGGTGGTTGCCCTGCAGCAGGCTGTTCAGCACGTCGACCGCGATCTCGCCCATGGCGTGCCGGTGCTGCTGGATGCCGCTGCAATTGGGCTGGTCGTCGACCACGTTCAGGCTCGCGTAGCCGATGTCCCGCGGGATGCGCAGGCCCTCGCGCTTGACCGCCTCGAAGAATCCATCCGAGCGGCTGATGACCGCCTCCGGGCGCTCGCGGCGCAGCCAGCTGCGGATCTGGGTGACCGGGTCGCCCGGCTCCAGCACCAGCGCGGTGACGCGGTTGAGCTCGAGGGTCTTCGACTGGAGATAGGCGTAGCCGGCCTCCCACTGGTGCGAGGATCGCTCCGCGAGATCGGTCCACACGATGATGCCGATCCGGTTGTAGCCGCGGGCCAGCAACTGCTCCCACGCCAGCAACAGGCCGGCAAAGTGGTTGGGCACGACGTGGTGAAAGAACGTATAGTGCGCCGGCCGCTCCAGCGTCACCACCGCCAGCTCGTTCCAATCCAGCTCCAGCCGGTCGGCCGGGAACTGGAACGGGGCGAGGATCACCCCGCGGATGCCCCGGCTGAGCAGGATCTGGCTGAAGCGCTTCGCGCTCGCGCCCTGCTCCCGCGCCCAGAGATGCTGCAGCGAATAACCCAGCGTGCGGGCGCGGGCGGTCGCCCCTTCGATCACCTGCTGCGCGCTCGGCCGGCTGGTCCAGGCGTCGCGGGTGCTCCAGTTGCTCACGAGCGCGATGACCGAGAAATCCCGATGAACCCGCAGCCGGTTGCGGTGCGCCGCGAGGGCCGACAGGCCGGGATCGGGCGCGTATTTCAGCTCCTCCGCCGCGGCCTTCACCCGCAGCGTCGTGGCCGCCGAGATCGAGGGATGATTCCTCAACGCCAGCGAAACCGCCGCCACGCTCAGCTCGGTGCGGAGGGCGATGTCCTTGAGGGTCGTGCGTTTTTGCCAGCTCAACTTAACTGTTTTACCGCCAAATGCATTCCACTCGGCAAATCGCCGAGTCAACGTAATTCATCCGGAGGATGCGGAGGCCGCGCACCCTTTCCCGGTTCCAGTCCCCCTTCCCATGCCTCCTCCCGCCGCCCGTCCCAGACCCAATGTCCTCTTCGTCATCGCCGACGATCATCGGCAGGATGCGCTCGGCGTCTACGGTCACCCGGTGGTGCGGACCCCGGCGCTGGATGCCCTCGCCGCACGCGGCACCCGGTTCACCCGGGCGTATCACATGGGCGGGCATATCGCCGCCGTCTGCTCCCCGGCCCGGTCCTGCGTGCTGACCGGGCGCAACGCCGTCGCCGCCAACGCCGCCCCGGAAGCGAGCAGCGATCCCGGCTGCATCGTCAGGATCACGCCGGGCCTCGCCACGCTGCCCCAGATTTTCCGCCAGACCGGCTACGAGACCTTCATCACCGGCAAGTGGCACAACGATCCCGCCTCCCTGCACCGCTCGTTCACCTCGGGCCGTCGCATCTTCGTCGGCGGCATGAGCGACCACAACCGCGTGCCGCTGCGGGATTTTTCGCCGACCGGCGACTACTCGGCCGCTCCGCACTTCGAGCCGGGGTTCTCCACCGAACTCTTCTGCGATGCCGCCATCGATTTCATCGACGGCCGGAAAGACAACTCCCCGTTCTTCCTCTATCTCGCCCTGACTTCGCCCCACGATCCCCGCACCCCGCCTCCGGAGTTTGCGAAGGATTATGATCCCGCGCAGCTGCCGCTGCCGCCGAGTTTCCTGCCCGAGCATCCCTTCGACAACGGCGAGATGCTCATCCGCGACGAAACGCTCGCGCCAAAGCCGCTGACCCCGGCCGTCATCCGGCGGCACCTGGCCGACTACTACGGCATGATCGCCCATCAGGATGCGCAACTGGGCCGGGTGTTCGCCGCCCTGCGGTCGGCCGGACTGGAAGACAACACGATCGTCGTCTACGTGTCCGACCACGGCCTGGCGCTCGGCAGCCACGGCCTGCTCGGCAAGCAGAACCTTTATGAACACAGTGTCCGCGTGCCCCTGCTGATCAGCGGCCCGGGCGTGCCGGCCGGGCGGGTCGCCGACGGCGCCGTCTACTCCCTCGATCTGTATGCCACCCTCGCAGAACTCGCCCGGATCCCCCTGCCCTCCGGATTGGAAAGCAGGCCGCTGTTGGCGAAGGACGGGGAGACCCCGGCCACGGGGCGCCCGACCATCGGCGCCATGTATAAGGACTGCCAGCGAATGGTGAACGATGGGCGATGGAAACTGATCCGCTATCGCGTCGGCGGTCGCGACCGGCTGCAACTTTTCGACCTGGAAAACGATCCCGGCGAGATGCACGACCTCGCGGCGGACCCCGCGCAACATGGCACCGTCGAGCGCCTGCTGGGCCTGCTGGGCGAATGGCAGGCGAACATCGGCGATCGCTGGATGCGGGAAAGCGCCGGCACGCCGCTCAAAACCTGAACGGCTCGCGCACCGGCCGGTCGAGCATCGCGACCTGGGCGGGCGTGCCCCCGACAATTTTCTCGGCCGCCGGATCCCAATCCAGGGCTGATCCCGTGCGAACGGCTATCTCCGCGAGATGACAGATGGTGTCCGAGCGGATGGCCGCCTCGAACGGACTCACCGGGTTGCCGCGGGTTTTCACCGCCTGGATGAAATTCAGGAAATGTCCCTCGCTGCCGGGCAGGCGCGCATCGGTCGGCTTCAGTGCAACCTTGCGCAGCCGGTTCGCGTCGTGCGAATACATCGCGCTGCGATCGACGCCGATCCAGCCCTCGTCGCCGTGGAAAACCGTGCCGTGCGGACGGACGACGTAATGGTAGGCCTTGACCACCGGCTCCGCGGTGAACTGGTCCATGAAGCGCATTTTGATGCCGTTCGCGTAATCGCAACGCACCTCCCATCGGCGGGTCGTCGCGTAGAGTTCGTTCTCCGCCGCCGGAACCAGCCCGGCTCCCTCGTATCGCACCGGGCCGCTCGCGTCCATGTCCAGTCCCCACTGGCAGATGTCGATTGGATGCGCCCCCCAGTTGGCGATGAAGCCCAGGGTGACATCGGGACAATGCCACGCCCCCTCGTGCGAGACCCGCTCCGGCTGATACGGCCGCGACGGTGCGGGCCCGGTCCAGAGATCGTAGTCAAAACCAGCGGGCACAGGCTCCTCGCGCCGCGGGACATGCTGGTCCATGGGCAACGCCGGGCACCAGACATCCACGCGCCGGACCTGCCCGATGTAGCCGTTGCGCACGAGTTCGCAGGCCTGGCGGAAATGCACGCCCGAACGCTGCTGCGTGCCGTATTGGAAAACGACCCCGCTCCTCAGGATTTCCTCCCGCAAGCGCCACGCCCACGCCAGCGCGATGCCGAGCGGTTTTTCCACATACATGTGCTTGCCGTGCCGCGCCGCGGCCAGCGCGACCGGCACGTGCCAGTGGTCGGGGGTAAAGACGCCGACGGCGTCGATGTCGTTTCGCCCGATGATCTCCCGGAAATCACGGACCGGCACGCAGGCATCGGTCCCGTATTTTTCGTTCAGCCTCGTCGCAAAGGCCTCGCGCCGGTCCGCGAACGGATCGACCGCGGCGACAAAACGCACCCCCGGCACCGCCTCGTTTTTCAACAGGACGGTTTCCGCCCGAGAGCCGCAGCCGATCAGCGCCACATTGACCAGTTTGCCTGGCGCGGCCTGGCCGAACAATCGGGTTGCGGGCAACACCAAGGGCATGGCCAGGGCGGTGCCCGTCCGGGCGATGAAGCTCCGCCGCGTGATCGGATGATTCGGGGTTGTTTCCATGGGACTTGTCGCTTCACGCGCCCCGCACCGCGCGGCGCAACCGTCTCATCATGACGAGATGCTCTTCGTTGATGACACCTTCCTGATAGGCCCCGAGGTTGATCGTGGTCACGGCCTGGTGGTTCATGTTGGCCCGCACATAGGCGATCAGTTCATCGGCGCTGAACTGCGGCGGCTTCATCGGACCGGCGCCGTTGTGATTCCATTGCGGACTGACCGTGACCAGCGCGTGGGCCTGCAACCCCCGGCCGCATCCGCGTTCGAGATAACGTTCGGTGAACGGCTCGCGCAGGGAGTGCGCCTCCCCCGCCCAGTAGTCCTGCCAAGGGGTCACGATGGGAAAGATCCAGGAATTGAAGGCCGCGAGCCGTCCGGCATGGCCGGCCCGGCAGAAGCCCAGCACGGTATCGAACGGAATGTTCGGATAAGCCTCCGCCACGACCGTCCACCCGTCGAACCAGTAGCCGGCCAGCTTCTCGCCGTAACGAAGCCCGATCTCCGTCAAGATGGCACGTTGCCGCTCGACGAATGCTTCCTCGCCCAGTCCGAGACGAAAATCTCCCGACGGTCCGACATCTCCGACCTGTCCCATGCCGGGCACCGCCATGTAGAGGAACAGCCGGATTCCTTTCCGCTGCAAGCCGTCGGCCACTTCGCCGATCAAATCCCGCGACGTGGTCTGTCCCGACCATGCCTCCTCCCAGCTCTTGATCGGTGCGGGACAATGATTGCTGGTGCGATTCACCTGGAAAATCACGTAACCGGCTCCCGTCTCCGCCATGACATCGCAAAAAGTCTTCACGTCGAAGGCGTCGACCGCCTCCCGGTAGGGTTTCAACGCCCCGTGCAGCGGCCGCGTATCGTCAGCCCAGGTGAATTTCACCCCATAGCCCGCGTGCACGAACCAATCCGTGTTCGCCCGCTGCGCCCGCGCGCGCTCCTCGTCGTCAGCCAGTTCCGCCGCCGCCGCCTTCGGCACCAGTTCAAGGCAACGGATCCGCACCTTCGCGCCAGGAACACCGGCCATTATCTGGAGGGAGATCGGGTTGATCCCGCGGTCGAGCCGGATCGTCCCGCGCAGTTTGATTCGTTCAAAATTGTGATACTCGAACTTCCCCTCCGGCCGGGCGAAACCCGCCGTCACGGGCAATTCCTCGCTCACCTCGCTCGGGCCGGACCGCACCTGCACCCGGCATCCCGCGTGCGGCGCGGAACAGCAGAGATAAATCTCGTGCTCGCCCGGCTCGGCCACGACCGCGTTCCAAGTCACGCGACCCGAACTCGGGCAATAGACCGTGCGGCGGTTGTTTTCCAACTCCGCACCCACACTCAACTCCGATCCGCCACTGAGTTCGCCGGCCGCCGCCGGGAACAGCCGGATGCAACGCGTCATCCGGCGAATCAACGGCCCAGCGAACTCGCCTGCCGCCCCAGTGGTCGCCGGGATGCCGGCGCCGGATGTTCGGCAACCCGCGGCGGTCAGCAGGGCCACGCCGGCTGAAAGCCGCAGCATTTCGCGGCGCGACAAGGGAAATGCCGCCCGGTTCATGAGGCCCCGCCTTGGTTCACGGCTGCTGTTCCCCCGCGCCTTCCGGGCGGTCTTCCAGCTTGTGCGGAAACGGCGCCTCGCTGTAGCGCTTCAAGGCGGCGGCCTGCGCCGCGTTCTGCCGATCAAAATAGGGAATGCCGGCCAGCACCGACTGCAGCTTCCGGTGAGCCGCGGCGGCCTCGGCGCCGGCCGTCTGGGGATCGACCAGAACACGCGGCGTCGATCCGTAGTCGTAAAACCGACCCTCCGGTTTTCCGCCGACCGGGTCCACGGCCTCGAGCACCCAGCGCGCATCGCGGACCATGCGCGCCGTGCCGATGTAGCTGTAGAGCCAGTCGCGATGCGTGTCGGTTTCGCCGCGCAGGAAGCCGGCCAGGCTCCGGCCGTCGACTTCGTAACCTGCGGGCAGGGGCGCACCGCTCAGCTCGACGAGCGTGGCGAAAATATCGGCAAAGCTCGCGAGCGCATCGGTCGCTCCGCGACTTTTCACCAGCGCCGGCGGCCCGGCGATGACCAACGGCGCGTGCGCGCCGTGCTCGGTCGCGCACGTCTTGCCGTTGCCGGCGTCGGCGTTGTCGCCGGCGAAGACGATGACCGTATTTTCCCGGAGACCGAGTTCGTCGAGCGTGGCCACGAGCCGGCCGACCAGGGTGTCGATGTAGGCGGTGCAATCGTCCATGGTGCCGCCACTGTTGCGGCCCGGACGTCCCTGCGCCGGTGTGGTCGGCAGTTGACCGCCGCTGCTGGCGGTGCCGTGCGGGAGATTCATCGCGAAATAGGCACAGAAAGGTTCGCTCCGATGCCGTTTCATGAAATCGACGAGATACGCCGCAAAGATGTCCTCGCCGAACTCGTCCGGGGTCGTGGGGCGGTCCCGGCCGTCCTGCACGAGGCATGGGTGCCAGTAGCGAGACGTGAAGCCGTTCGGCCGGACCCGCATGTCCTGGCCGGGAGCGATCTCCCAGGCGCCGGTCCACTTGCCGCCGGCGAGCAGGTTGCCGGCGCCATTGTGCACGCAGTATTCGTTGAAGCCGGTGAGCCCGGTCTGGCGGTAGTCCGCGCCGAGTTCCTTCGATGTCCCGGCGATCGCGGTGGCGTAACCGGCGTCGCGCAGCACGCGGGCGAACGAGAGGCTGCTCCCGGAGAAATGGCGGTCCACCTGCAACGAGTTGTGATAGACACCGGTGCGATGCGCGTAGCGTCCGGTGAGCAGCAGCGCGCGGCTGGGGGCGCACATCGGCGTGGCCCAGGCCTGGTTGAACCTCACCCCTTCGCGCGCGAGGGCGTCGATGGCCGGCGTGCGCACGGTCGTCGCCCCGTAAGTGGAAAAATGCTCCGGGCTGATGTCGTCCGCGAGGATGACGATGAAATTCGGTCGCGCGGGTTTCGCCGCCGGAGGCGGAACGGCGGCACCCGCCGTGATGCTGAACGCCGCAAGAAAAGGGCCGAAACGCGTGATGGGATTCATGGGGGAAAGGCGAACCGGACGGATCACGGCGTCATGCCGGGGCCGGCACGCCGGCCCGCCCGCCACGGGGCGATGCCATTCTCATAGGCGCCGACGTCGGGTGCCGCGCCCGCAAACGAGTCGTTGAATCCGGGCAACGCCTTGCCCGCATCGATCAGCGGTGAACCGGCGCGCGGGCGGAAGTCAAAGCGGACGGCGTCCTCCAGCCAGCGCACCAGTTCGTCGCCGGGTGGCGGCGACAGGAGATTTCGCTCCACGCCGGGCCGGTCCGGGTAAGGGGTGCCGACGCGATCGCCGGTGAGGCTGGTCAGCGCGTTGTTGCACGCGCGGGTGTGCTCGTTCTGCACCGCCAGCAGCGGAGTCTTGCTGTTCTGCCACGGCTTGGTGGGCTCGGTCTCGGTGTGCAGGCTGAGCGCGTTGCCGCTGAAGCTCGCGGCGCCGATGGCGAAGACGGTGTTGTGGTGCACCTCGTTGAAATCGCCCTTCACGATGATGCCGTCGCGGTCGCAGTCCCAGACCACGTTGTGATGCACGGTCAGCCGCCGCGTCTGGTCGTCGCCGCGGATGCCCAGCCCGCCGGTGAGGCCGCCCGCGAAGATGTAGGGCCGGCAACCGTGCACCCAGTTGTAGCGCACGATCGAACCGGCCGTCCGCGGCGAACCGGTCTGCACCAGCGCCACGTCCTTCGCCACCAGCCCGCCGTCGTGGATGTGACAGTATTCGATCACCGTGCCGGGGCCGCTGTGGCGCACCAGGGTGTTGCCGCTCCGGGAAACCGTGCAGTGGCGCAGCGTGTTGCCCTCGCGCGGATCGTCGCCGGGATGCTCGAGCGCCACCGACGGAAAGGCCAGCGAGCCGTCCCAGCAGGAATCGGCCACCAGGCAGTCCTCGACGAGATTCCGCCGGCCGTGCACCGCGAGACCGGTCGTGTTCGCGCCGGTGATCGCGCAGCGCAGCACGGCGTTGCCGTCGCCGGTCACCTCGGTGACGTCGCCCGGCTGCTCAGTCCCGGGCTCGCTCATGTGAAACGCATGCACCGGCGAGATCAGCTCGCAATCCGCGACGACATTGTCGTGGCCGCGCACGAGAAAAGTGCAGCCGACGAAACGGAATCCCCGGATCGTCACACCGGCGACGTCTCGCAGCTCGACCCCGAGCGCGCGTCGTTTCACGGCGACCGGCAGCCGGCCGGGATCGCCGCCACCGGGTGCCCAGAAATACAGACGGGACGCGGCGGAGTCGAAAAACCACTCACCCGGCGCATCGAGGGCCTCGAGCTTTCCCGCGAGATAATACCGGTCGTCCTCCCACTCGGCCTCCTTGTCCGCGTAATTGGTGATCGGCTGCAGGTCGCGGGCGTAGGTCAAGGCGGAAGCCGCCGCCTCGAAGGTCGCCACCGGCCGCGTCCACGTGCGAAACTGGTGGGCGACGTTGAGCACCGCCGTGGCCCCGGCCCAGTCGACGCCCGTCGCAGCCAGCTGCGGATCGACGAGGCGGCCATAGCGGCTGCCGATCCCCGCCGAGGCCCACGTCGAGCGATCCCACGGGTCGGCCGGGTTGCGATTCGGCCAGCGCGCCCACGTTTGCTGCTGCTCACCCACGAACACCTGCAGCACCGGTCCGGCCGTCTCGACCGAGTAAATATCCCCGCCATGTTTGCTCCACTTCCCCGCCACCGGGTCGGTGCCGTCGAGCACGACCTTGCCGTCCGCGACCGCGGCGAATTCGATGCGCGCATCGGCCGTGCCGCCGCGCGTGATCAGCACGCTTTCGCGATAGGTGCCGGCGTGGACGAACACGGTGTCGCCGGCCCGCGCCAGGTCGGCGGCATGCTGCAGCGTGCGCCAGGGGGCCTGCGCCGTGCCGGGGCCGGCATCGTCGCCGCCGGGGCTCACATGGAGCCCGGCGGCGTTGAGCGGGCAGGCGATGGCGAGCCCGAGCAGAAGGATGCCCGGCTGCGCTGGCATGGGGATCAGAATTCGATGGCCGTCGTGAACATGAGCTGCCGGGCGTCGCCGTAGCCGGCAAAGTTGATGTCGGTCGCGACGACATATTCGCGGTCGAAGGCGTTCCGCAGGTTGGCGCGGAAGGTGATGCGCGCCTTCCGGCCGGCCTTGAAGCTGTAGCCGGCGAGGAAATCATAGGTCACGAAGCCGCCGAAGCTTTCCAGCGAGTCCGTGACGCTGTCGTTGTTGGTGTCGATGTAGCCGGCGTAGTTGCGGGAACGATAATTCGCGCCGCCGCCCAGGAACAGCCCCTTGAACCGTCCGGTGGTGGCCGTGTAGCGGCCGAAGAAGTTGCCGGTATAGCGGGTGACGCCGGGCAGGCTCTTGTCCTTCGGATAGCCGAACTGCGGCAGGTCGTTGGTGATGACGGGATCGGCGTTGCCGACACCCGCGCGCAGGGTCCATTGCGGGGTCGGGTTGGCGACCAGCTCGAACTCGAAGCCCGACGATTCCACCTCGCCCGCCACCGAGCGGCTCGGCGTGGAGCTGCCGAAATTCGCCACCAGCAACGGCGCCGGGATGCCCAGCGGAGTGTTGATCTGCGACATCTGGAAGTAGGTGAACGACGCCGAGAGGCGGTTGTCGAAGGCGACCGTCTTCAGGCCCGCCTCGAAGCTTTCGCCCTGGGTCGGCCCGAAGAGATCCAGGTTGATGTCGAACTGGTTCACGTTCGGCCAGAGCGAGGTGCCGTAATTGGCCGTGAGATTGGTCGAGGGCGTGATCGCATAGACCGCCCCGATCGACTTCGACCACTGTTTGACGTGATTGAAACTGTAGGCGCCGTTGCCCCGCACGTCGTTGTTGTCGAAAGTCGCCCCCTGGTTGTCGTTGAACATGTCGTCGTAGCGGAAGCCGATCAGCGTCTTCAGCTTTCCGCTCTGGCCCCAGTCGGAGGCGAGCATCGCGAAGCCGGCCTTGACGGTCTTGCCGAGGACGAAGCCGTTGCCCGGCCGGATGTAGAGTCCGTTGCCGATGGCCGCCGAGGGGTAGCGCATGCCGCCCTGCGCGATGGCGGTGTAGGGCAGGCGCTGGTTCGCCGCGGCGCCGAAGGCCGTGCCGCGAGCCGTGCCGACGGGCGCAAGATAGAGGAAGGACGCTGTCTGCTCGATCGGGTGATAGTTGGGCTCGTAGGTGCCGCCGAAGGTCAGGATGTGTTTGCCGGCCAGATCGGGCATCTTCCAGGCCGCCTGCAGGCGGAAGTAAGTGAACCGCTCGTCCAGCCCGACAAACTGAAACTGCTGCGACGCCGTGATGGTGCCCGCGGCATAGCCGGGCGCCAACTGCACGCCATTGACGATCAACGGCGCGGCGGCGGCCGTGGAGGTGGTCACCACCTTCATCGTCGGGCCCCAGCGCTGGTTGCGGTCGCGCATCGACTCACTGCAGGTCAGCTCGAGGTTGAGCCGGTTGTCGAAGAGGGACTTCGTGAACGCGGCGGTGTAGAAGAAATAGTCGAGGTTGCTGCGGGCATCCGGTCCCTGCACGCTTTGCGCGTATTCGCGCGGCAGGAGAGTCAGGTCGGCGGCGGCCGAGAGGGCGCTCGCGTTCTGCTGGAGCGTCAGGATGCCCGTGAACGGCGTGCGGTGATCGAAACCGCTTTCCCCGAAGAAGCGGAGCGAGGTGGTGGGATTGATCTGCCAGAGGTAGTCGGCGTAGATGCCCTGCCGGTCCAGGGTCGCATAGGCCCGGTTGTTGTCGGACGTGTTGTAGAGGCCGGCCACCCGCAACGCCTGGTTCTTGCCGAGCGCGATGTTGGTGTCGAAGGTGGCGCGCTTCAGGTCGTAGTCACCCAGGGAGAACTCCAGGGTGGTCTTGTTCTGGCCGAGATGCGCCTGCTTGGTGATCGTGTTCACGATGCCGCCGGAATCCTGCTGGCCGTAGATGACGCTCGCCGGGCCGTGCACGACCTCGATGCGCTCGGTCATGTAGCTGTCCGTCGGGGTGAACCGGCCGAGAAAGTTCACGAAGAACGACCGCGACGTCAGGCCGCGGATGGTGAACTGCGTGTCGGCGTTCGCGATCTGGAAGTTGATGTTCGTCGAGTATTGGACGGCCTGGGAAAAATCGAGCGCGCCGACGTCGCGCATGAACTCCTCGTTGAGGATGCTGATGCTTTGCGGGATGTCCTTGAGCGGGCGGCTGAGCTTGCTGATCGAGGCGGTGTTGGTCGCCTGGTAACCGACGTCGCGCGAGGTATCGACGGTGAAGGTGGGCAGGGTGATGATCTCGCTCGATCCCGGCGGGGGCGCCGGCGCGGGTTCGGTCGTCTGCGCGGACCCCGCCGCGGCAACGACGCAGGCGATCAAGGCGGTGACGAAATGTTTCCAAGCCGGTCGGTCGGACGGCGACAGTCGATGCTGGTGGGGGTAAGACATGAGGCTGGGGTGTTGGGGTTGAGGAACCATGCACCGCGTGGCAACAGCAGTGCGATTGGGACCATCCAGCGACGACCGGCGCCGGCAGACAACGGTTTGTTTACTTAAACGATTAAGTCGGGGCGAGACGGATCACCCTGCCGCCGGACCGGGCCCGCACCGCATCCGCCCCGTCCGCTTAAGCGTTTAAGCTGCGACCGCCTTGTCATCGGGAAAACCGGCCCGACACTCGCGGGATGTCCAGCCCCACCCCGCCCGCCCCGCCCTCACTCTTCAAGACCGCCGAAGGACGCAACTTCACGGTCCCGTTCCTCCTCGTGAGCACGCTCTTTTTGCTCTGGGGATTCTGCAACGGCATGATCGACGTCATGGACAAGCATTTCCAGGATCACCTGCAGCTGACCAAGTCGCAGTCCGCCTGGGTGCAGTTCGCGCACTATCTCGGCTATTTCCTCATGGCGCTGCCCGCGGGCATGCTCGCGCGCCGGCTGGGCTACAAGGGCGGGATCATCGCCGGCCTGCTGATCGTCTCGCTCGGCGGATTCTGGTTCATCCCCGCCACGCAGATCGACACGTTCTGGGCGTTTCTGCTCGGCGTGTGTGTGATCTCGATGGGTCTGACGGTGCTCGAGACCGTGGCGAATCCCTACACGACGGTGCTCGGCCCCCGGAACTTCGCGGCGACACGCATCAACCTCGCCCAGTCCTGCAACGGCGTCGGCTGGATCCTCGGGCCGATCGTCGGCGGCGCGTTCTTCTACTCGAGCGGCGGGTCGGCCGTTTCCCAAGGAAGGCTCTACATCCCATATGCAGCCGTCGCGGTGATCGTGCTGGTCATGGCCGTGATCTTCTACTTCGCCAACCTGCCGGACGTGAACACGGAAGACGACTCCGCCCCGGCTGCACCGGGCATCCCGACGGTCAGTCGTCCCCTCTGGACGCGTCCGCATTTCCTTGGGGCCGTGCTGGCGCAGTTCACCTACGTCGCCGCCCAGGCGGGCATCTTCAGTTTTTTCATCAACTACATGGTCGAGGAAACGCCGGCCCTGACCCAACGCATGGTCGAAAGCTGGTTTCTCCAGGGCGGCGTCGTGCTGCGTGACGGCGCCCACTTCGTGAACGAACAGGGCGCCAGCCGGCTGCTCGGCTCGGCCGGCTTCGTGCTCTTCCTGCTCGGCCGGTTCCTCGGCGCCATGATCCTCCGGAAACTGCCGGCGCACCGCGTGCTCGGCACGTGCGCCCTGGTCAACGTCGGCCTGTGCGGGATCGTCGTCCTCCAACTGGGCTGGATTTCCGTCGCGGCGGTTTTCCTGACCTTCTTCTTCATGTCGATCATGTTCCCGACGATCTTCGCCCTCGGCATCCACGGTCTGGGCGAGAGCGCGAAAAAGGCCTCCTCCTTCATCGTCATGGCCATCATGGGCGGCGCGATCATGCCGAAGCTCATGGGGCATCTGGCCGACCTCTACAACATGTCGGTCGGCTTCGCGATGCCGCTGGTCTGTTTTCTCGTCGTCATGGCTTACGGCTTCGCGTGGGCAAGATTGAGCCGGAGCCGCGGCCTGCACGGAGTCACCCCGACGGCCGGGCACGGCTGAAGCGATCCCGGCGCTTAACTGTTTCATTCCGGTGTCGGTTGCCTTGGCCGGCCCGTCGCTCTTTCCTCACGGGTGCAATGCCGGCAGCCGTGGCCTCCGGTGATCCATCATACCCCAACCCCTCCCATGAAAACCCTGCTCTCCCGTGCCTTCCTTGCCATTCTTTTGCTGATTCCGCTCAGCCCGGCCGCGCTCCCCGCCGCGGAAACATCCGCGACCGATCCCGAGAGTCCGGCCGCGAAGGCCCGCCGCGCCGAGTGGTTCAAGCATGACAAATTCGGCCTCTTCATCCACTGGGGCCTCTATGCCATCCCGGCCGGCACCTGGAACGGCCGGATCGTGCACAGCGCCGGCGAATGGATCATGAAGCGCGGCCCCATCCCCGCCGCGGACTACCGGAAGCTCGCCGCCCAATTCAACCCGGTGAAGTTCGACGCCGACGCGTGGGCCCAGCTCGCGGTCGACGCGGGCATGAAATATGTCGTCATCACCGCCAAGCACCACGACGGCTTCGCGCTCTACCGGTCCGCCGTCAGTTCCTACAACGTCGTCGATGCGACGCCGTTCAAGCGCGACGTCATCAAGGAACTCGCCGCCGCCTGCGCGAAGCGCGGCCTACGGTTCGGCGTGTATTATTCGCAGTCGCAGGACTGGAACGAGGCGGGCGGCACCGGCAACGACTGGGATTTCGCGACCAACGAGGTGAAGGACCAGAACGGTAGTTTCGACGCCTACCTGCGCGGCAAGGCGGAGCCGCAGGTCCGCGAACTCCTCACGAATTACGGGCCGATCTGCCTCGTCTGGTTCGACACCCCGGGGCTGATGGCCACGGGCGATCGCGCCCAGCGCTTCCGCGACATCGTCCGCACCCTGCAGCCCGACTGCCTGATCAACGGCCGTCTCCAGGGCGGCGTCCCGGGCGACTATCGCGGCATGGGGGACAACGCCATTCCCAACGAAGCCCTGGACGATGTCTGGGAGGTCCCGGCCACGCTCAACGGCACCTGGGGCTACCGGACCGACGACCACAACTGGAAGCCGCGGGGCGATCTCATCTTCAAGCTCGTCGACATCGTCTCCAAGGGCGGCAACTACCTGCTCAACGTCGGGCCGACCGCGGAAGGCATCATTCCCCAGCCCAGCGTGGACAACCTGCTCGCCGTCGGCGCATGGCTGAAGCTGAACAGCGAAGCCATCTACGGGGCGGCCCGCTCGCCGTTCGGCGAGGAATTCGGCGAGAACTCCCGACAATTGAAGAAATACGCCGGCGAGCCGGTGTTCCTGCCGTTCAAGGGTTGGCGCTGCACCACCAAGCCCGGGAAACTCTATTTCACCATTTTCGAGCCCGAGCGCCTCAACCGGGTGGGCTATTTTGCCCTGCCCGACTTCAAGAACCCGATCAAGTCCGTCCGCCTGCTGAGCGATCCGACCCAGCCCGCCCTCGAGGTGAAAACCACTCCGGACGGACGCCGCTATTTCAATCCCCGCGTCGCCGGCTTCGATGCGCTGGGTGAAACCTATGTCGTCGAAATTGAAGGCGATTCCGTGGTGCGCTAAGCCGTAACGATGCAGGCGAACGCCAAATTCTCCCTGTCGAGTTTGCCACCGAACGGTGGTCGCCGGTTTCCATACCGGCGACAGAAGATCCACGGGCGCGCCGAGGCGTCGGTATGGAAACCGACGCCCACCCTACGGCATCGTTCCGGCTAAGCTGAAACGATGCAGTGGAACTGCCAGTTTCCCCCGAAGAAGCGCGCACTGAATGGTGGAACCCGTCCTCCATCCTTCGCCAAGGCAAACCGGTCCGGAGGACCGGTTCCACCCTCTTCCATTGCATGACTCCGGCTAAGGCACTCGCCCGCTCCTGGCCGGCGGCCCTGCTCTTCTGTCTCGGACTGGCCTGCGCCTCCCGGACGGGAGCGGTCACGCTTCATGTGGCTCCCTCGGGCGACGACACCGCCGACGGCAGCCGCCAGCATCCGCTCGCCACGCTGGCGGGAGCGCAACGGCACCTGCGGCAATCTGTCCCCCGGCAACGGGAGCCCATCGACGTGATCGTTCACGCCGGCGTGTATTACCTCGCCGAACCGCTGGTCTTCGGACCGGAAGACTCCGGCACGGCCCTCGCTCCCGTTACCTACCGGGCCGCCCCGGGTGAAGAGGTGGTCCTCAGTGGCGGCCGGCGCCTCCAGCCTGACTGGCGGGCGTGGCGCGACGGCATCATGGTGACGGACACCCCGCCGGACTTCGCCACGGACCAGCTCTTCGTCAACGGCGTGAGGCTGCCCTTGGCGCGCTATCCGAACTTCGACGCGCAGACGGCGATTCTCAACGGCTACGCCGCCGATGTCCTCGCCCCCGCGCGCACCGCGCGCTGGGCGGCCCCGATCGGCGGGCTGGTGCATGCCCTCGATGAAAACCGCTGGGGCGGCTGCCACTTCGTCATCACGGGCCGGAACCCTGATGGCTCCCCGGTCCTTGAAGGCGGCTGGCAGATCAACCGGCCCCTGCACATGCATGCGCTGTATCGGTTCGTGGAAAACATCCTCGAGGAACTCGACGCACCGGGTGAGTGGTTTCACGACCGGGCCGCGCACCGGCTCTATCTCGCGCCACCGGCCGGCGCCGACCTGTCGCGCGCCGTCGTCGAAAGCGTCCGGCTCCGTGAACTGGTGTCGTTCCGCGGCAGCGAGCAGCGTCCGGTGCGGTTTGTTGCGCTGGCGGGCTTCACCTTCCGCCACGCCGCCCGCACCTTCATGGACACGAAAGAGCCGCTGTTGCGCAGCGACTGGACGGTTTATCGCGGCGGGGCCGTCTTCCTGACCGGCGCCGAGGATTGCGCGATCACCTCGTGCCGGATCGATCAGGTCGGCGGAAACGCCGTCTTCGCGAGCGGCTACAATCGCCGGATCACGGTCCGCGAATGCCTGATCGACTCCGCCGGCGCGAGCGGCGTGCTGTTCGTCGGCCTTCCTTCCGCGGTGCGCAACCCGCTCTTCGGCCATGACCAGCGCCTGCCGCTCGCCGCCCTCGATCTCGCCCCGGGACCAAAAGACAACGCCTACCCGATGGATTGCCTCGTGCAGGACTGCGTGATCCGCGACACCGGCCGGATCGAGAAACAGTCGGCCGGGGTGCAGATCGCGATGGCCCGGCGCATCACCGTCCAGCATTGCTCGATCTACGGCCTGCCCCGGGCCGGCATCAACATCGGCGACGGCACCTGGGGCGGACACCTGATCGAAGGCTGCGATGTCTTCGACACCGTGCTCGAGACCGGGGATCACGGCAGCTTCAACTCCTGGGGACGGGATCGTTATTGGCGGGCCGAGGGAGCGACTCCCGCGCAGTTGCGCGAACTGGCGCGACTGGACGCGATGGAACCGGTCATCATCCGCCGGAACCGCTGGCGCTGCGACCGCGGCTGGGACATCGATCTCGACGACGGCGCGAGCAATTATGTGATCCAGGAAAACCTCCTCCTGCACGGCGGGCTCAAGTTGCGCGAAGGTTTCTTCCGCGAGGTGACCAACAATGTGATCGTGAACAACACCCTGCACCCGCACGTCTGGTTTGCCGGCAGCGGCGACGTGTTCACGCACAACATCGTCATGACCCGCTACCGGCCCGCGTTGATGAAGGTCACTCCCTGGGGCGCAACCATCGACCGCAACCTCTTCACGTCGCGCGAAGCCGACCGGATCGCGTTCGCGGCCGAGGGTTGCGATGCGCACTCCGTCGACGGCGACGCCCGGTTTGTCGATCCGGCCGGCGGCGACTTCCGCATCAGGGACGATTCTCGCGCCCTGGCCGTCGGTTTCCGGAATTTCCGCATGGATCATTTCGGGGTGCGTCCGCCGGCGCTGCGCGCCCTGGCCCGCCAGCCGGTGATCCCGCCGCTCCGTCCGGTGGAGGAGATCGACGCCCCGCCGGTATTCCGGTGGCTGGGAGCGGGCCTGCGAAACCTTCAGCCGGGAGAATTTTCCGCCGTAGGCGTGGCGGAGGACGCCGCCGGGGTGCTGCTGGCCGACGTGCCGCCGGAAAGCGGCGCGGCGCGGGCGGGCCTTCGCTCCGGCGATCTGATCCGGGCGGTCGACGACGTGCCCGTGAAGTCGCCGTTGGATTTCGGCCGGACGCTGATGCGCCGGCCGGCCGACCAGCCTGCGCCGCTGCGTGTCCGTCGCGAACAACGGGAAATCCGCGTCGATCTGCCTCCACCCTTTGATTTTCCAGAAAGGGAACGCGAGCCCCGCCGATAATTCTCATGGCCTGCCCGCCCGATTCGTGGAGAATCCGGGGCCGGCGGCCCCCTTCCACTTTCATGAAGATCAACAATAAACTCATGGGCTCGATCCGGGCCGCCGGCGTGGCGGCTTCACTCACGGCGCTGCACGCCTCGGCGGCGGATGGCCCGCCCAACATCGTCTACATCCTGGCCGACGACATGGGCCTTGGCGACATCTCGGCCTGCAATCCGGCCAGCGCCTGGCGCACGCCCCACCTCGACCGCCTCGCCCAAGCCGGCCTGCGCTTCACCGATGCGCACAGCAGCTCGGCGGTCTGCACGCCCTCGCGCTACAGCATCCTGACCGGCCGCTACGCGTGGCGCGGACGGATCAAACAGCAGGTGGCCTACGGCTATTCGCCCCCGGTGATCGAGGCCGGCCGGCTGACCGTGCCGGCGTTGCTCCGCCAGCACGGCTATGCCACCGCGATGATCGGCAAATGGCACCTCGGACTCGAGTGGACCCACCGGGCGCCCGGGGCCGGTCCCGACCCGCTCGATCCGACCGATGGCGAACCCGCGCAGCGCGCCGCCGAAAACAACCCGGCCTTCGAACGCGGAATAGATTACAGTCAGCCATTTCGGCGCGGGCCGGTGGATTCGGGGTTCGAGTCGTTCTTCGGCATCAGCGCCTCGCTCGACATGCCGCCCTACGTGTGGCTGCGCAACGACCGCGTGGAGACTCCGCCCGCCCGCAAGATCGCCGGCAGCAAACTCCCCGCCATGTGGCGGACCGGACCGGTGGCGAACGATTTTGCCCACGTGGACGTCCAACCACGCCTGCGGAGCGAAGCGGTGAAATACCTCGCGCAGCAGGACGGCAAGAAACCCTTCTTCCTTTATCTGGCTCTGGCCGCGCCACACACGCCCATCGTGCCGGCGAAAGAGTATGAAGGACGCACCGGCACGACGGTTTACGGGGACTTCTGCGTGCAGGTGGACGAAACCGTGGGCGCCGTGCTCCAGGCCCTCGAAGCCCGGCATCTTGATGGCAACACGCTGGTGATCTTCGCCGCCGACAACGGCTGCAGTCCCGCCGCCAATCTCGCCGAACTGAAGAAATTCCATCACGACCCCCAGCCCGGTCTGCGCGGAGCGAAGGCCGACATCTACGAAGGCGGCCACCGCATTCCGTTCATCGTCCGCTGGCCGGGCAAAATCGCCGCCGGCTCAAAGAGCGACGCGCTCGTCTGTCAGGTCGACCTCATGGCCACCTGCGCCGAGTTGCTGTCGGTGAAACTGCCGCCGGAGGCCGCGGAAGACAGTGTCAGCCTGCTGCCGATCCTGCTCGATGGCGGCAAGACCGGGCAGGTTCGCACGACGCTGGTGAATCATTCCGTCAACGGCTCCTTCGCCATCCGGCAGGGTCCGTGGAAACTCTGCCTGACGGCCGACTCCGGCGGCTGGAGCGATCCCAAGCCCGGCCAGGCGCCGGCCGGCTCGCCCCCGTTCCAGTTATTCAACCTGGAGAAAGACCTCGCCGAGACAACCAACCTCTACGCGCAGCATCCCGAAATCGTGCAACAGCTCGGCGAACTGCTGAAAAGCCAGATCCTGCAAGGCCGCAGCACCCCGGGACCGGCGCAGAGCAACACCGGCGGCAACGACTGGCCGCAGCTCGCGTGGCTGAAGGCATTCAAGTAATGTTGCAGGAATTGTAGGGCGGGATCGCTGATCCCGCCTACGTGGCTGCGGCTTCCAGCCGCAGAGCTTCACCGGCTGCCCTTCGACTGCCAGCTCAGGGCCGTGAGTGGTTCGACTTCGCTCACCACCCTGAGCCTGTCGAACGGGCCCGTCGAACCGGGAAGCCGGTGCCACTCTTCAGCCGCCAAACTCGCCCCAGACCGCCGGCACCTTGAAATCGGGCGAAGCCGGTGCCTGCTTGGACGGCGCCGCGGCCTTGGCGTAGGCCTCGAGCCGCGCTCGCAGTTCCTTGACCTTCTCCGGGTGGCTTTCGGCGAGATTGGTTTTCTCGCAAGGATCGCTCTTCAGGTCGAACAGCTCGATGCGCGGCGCCGCGATGGCGGCTGCCTTCTCCTTCTCCCGCGCTGCGGACGGCGTCCCTCCTTCCAAGCCGTCGACCATCTGCCCGTTGACGACCAGCTTCCAGTCTCCGACGCGCACCGCTCCGCCGGTCGTGGTGACATTGTGCAAAATCTCTTCCCGCGGCGAAGGCGCTCCCTCCGCGATCGCGGCCCACGCATCGCGGCCGTCGATAGGCAGCGGTTGCTCCAGCGGAGCGCCGGCCAGCTTCAACAACGTCGGATACCAGTCCACCATATGCAGCGGCGCGCCGACCTTGGAGCCGGGCTTGATCCTCCCGTCCCACACCGCGACGGCCGGCACGCGCACGCCGCCTTCGTAGAGCGTGCTCTTGCCACCGCGCAACGGACCGTTGCTCGTGATCACGCCCGGCTGCGGGCCGCCGTTGTCCGAGCAGAAGAAGATCAGCGTGTTTTCCCTCAGGCCTTTCTTTTCGAGCGCCGCGAGGATTTCGCCGATGCCCTCGTCCATAGCCGCGACCATGCCCGCGTAGGTGCGACGGTTTCCCTTCAGGTGCGCATAGGGTTCGGTGTAGCGATCGGGCACCTGGTAGGGCGAATGCACGGCATTGAACGCCACATACAGGAAGAGCGGCTTGTCGGCCCGGTGCTCGGTGATGAGCCGGGCCGCCTCGCGGGCGATGAGGTTGGTCGCATAACCTTCCTCGCGCAGCGCCTTGTCGTCCCGATGCCAGTCGAGTCCGCCGTCGCGCAGATGGGTGAAGTAGTCGAAATTGCCGTTGTAGAGACCGTATTGGTGGTCGAAGCCGCGACGGGTCGGCAGGTATTCGGCCGAGGGTGTTCCCAAGTGCCATTTGCCCGTGATCGCGGTCGTGTAGCCGGCCTCGCGCAGCGCCTGGGGCAGCAGACGCTCGTCGAGCGGGATGCTGTATTGCGCATGCGGGCGCACCACGCCGACGTGCAACCCGTAGCGGATCGGATAGCGGCCGGTCAGCAGCGACGCGCGCGTCGGCGAGCACAAGGCTTGCACGTAGAATTGATCAAGCTGCGCGCCCTGCGCGGCCAGCTTGTCCAGATTCGGCGTCTTGATGTCACTGCCGTGGAACCCGACATCCCCCCAGCCTTGGTCGTCGGACAGGATGAAGAGAATGTTCGGCCGCGGGGCCGGGGCCGGCGGCGCACCGCGCAGGGACGCGAAAGCTCCGAGCGCCATGGTGGCCAGAATGGGTGCGACCAGCTGACAGGAGGACTTCGTCTTCATGACCGGAATGGGGTGGTGGCGGGGCGGATCTTGCCGGCCCTGGTGGGAGCAGTCAGCCGCGGCCCCACGGTCGGAGCAACCGGAGAATCAATTAATCAGTTGAGCCGCGAGCGTCCCGGAGAAGTCGCGGGACCTCTCCCCTACTTCGGATCCGCCACGCAACGAAAACCGACATGGTTGCTGCCCGTGCCCGGGTCGCCCTTGCCGCGCGAGCCCAGCATGTAGCGCGTGCAATACTGGTCGGTGCACAGAAACGAGCCGCCGCGCTGCACGCGTTTCACCATGCCCGGCTCCTGCGGATCATAACTGTCGGTGCGTTCGGGTCCCGGGGGATTGCGCACGACCCCGTCCCGGGCGGTCCGCAGATTGATCACATAGGTGTCCGGCCGATACCAGTCGCTGCACCATTCCCAGACATTGCCCGCCATATCGAACAAGCCAAAGGGATTGGCCGCATACCGGCCGACGGGGGCGGTGCGCGCATGGCCGTCGGCCAGGCTGTTCTTATGGGGAAACGGACCTTCCCAGATGTTCGCCATCCAGCGTCCGTCCGGCTGCAGCTCGTCGCCCCAGGTGTAGCGCTTGCCGGCCAGCCCGCCGCGCGAGGCGAACTCCCACTCCGCCTCGGTCGGCAGCCGCTTGCCCGCCCACTTCGCGTAGGCCGCCGCATCCTCGTAGGCGATGTGCACCACGGGATGCTTTTCCCTCCCCTCGAGATCGCTGCCCGGCCCCTCGGGATGCCGCCAGCTGGCCCCCGGCAGGTAGCGCCACCAAGCCAGGGCGTTGGTCAGCTGCACCGCGTGGTCCGGCGGGCTGAAAACCACCGAACCCGGCACCAGCATTTCCGCCGGCGCTCCCGGGAAATCCTCCGCGCGCGGCTTGCGCTCCGCTTCCGTCACGTGCCCGGTCGCCGCGACGAACTTCGCGAATTCCTCGTTGGTGACCTCGGTCGCGTCCATCCAGAAGGCGTCCACATAAACCCGGTGCACCGGCCGCGCGTCGTCCATCGTGTCGGGACCGCCGCAGACCTCGTTGGTCGGATCGGTCGTGCCCATCGAAAATTCCCCGCCCGGGATCCACACCATGCCCGTGGGTCCGTCGGATTTGCCGGCGGTCCGGTTGAGCACCGTCGACTTGAACACGGGATCGGCCGCCGACACAGACGCGATCGCAACGATCAGGAGTCCGGCGAGCAGTTTCAGTCTCAGCATGATGCCGGCCATGAAACGTCCGCCGCCGCGCCAGGACAAGCGTGATTCAACCACCAGCCGGCAAAGGATCCAGATCGCGAATGTGGGAGGGGCTTCACGCTCCTACTCCCGCCGCCGCACCTCGACAAAGAACGCGCCGCGCGACCTGCCGGACGCTCCGTCGACCAGCCAGGTCTGCATTCTCGCCGGTCCGGCCGGCAGATCGAGCGTGAGGGTGACGCTCGTCGCGCCGGCAGGGACGGCCACCGTCGCCTCCTTTCCGCCCACCACGAGCCGGGCCTGCACGGCCTCGAGCGGAAACTGCGCGATCTCGGGTTGCTGGCGCAGCGTGAACTCGTAGCGGCCGGGCCGCGCCGTCTCGATCATCCAATAGCCATTCGCCCACGGCGCTTCCTTGATCAGTCGCTGATTAAACGGGATGTTTTTGATGTCGTTGTCATGCCAGTCCATGCAGTTGATCGCGGTGGGATTCTCCTGCTCGGCCCCCACGACGATATGACCGTGACGCGCCAGTGCCGGCTCCAAGGAGGTCCACCACGCCTCGTAGCGCCCGCGCAATTGAGCGACGACTTCCGGATGCTCCGCCGCGACGTCCGTGGTCTGGCCGGGATCGCGCTGCATGTCGTAGAGTTCGCTGCCGTTGTTGACGCGCCAGCGGTCGGTCATCACCGCGCTGCGCTCCCACTTTGGCGGAATTTCCCGGCGCTGCACATGGGCGAAGAGCGTGCGCTCCGGCCAATCCTTGGCGGGGCCGCGCAACAGGGGCACGAGACTCGTGCCGTCGAGTTGCCGCCCCTCCGGCGTGGGCAGGCCGCACAGACCGGCCAGAGTCGGCAACATGTCGATGTGCGCGGTCAGCGGCGTCACGTCGCGCCCGCCCCCGATGCCGCCGGCCGGCCAGCGGATGAACAGCGGGACGCGGTGTCCGCCCTCGTATTCGGTCCCCTTGGTGCCCCGCATGCCCGCGGTGAAGCCGGCCCAGCGACCGGCCGGTTGCGCCGCGGCCACAAAGCGGTTGACCCCGGCCACGCCGGCGGCCGTGCCGTTGTCCGTCGTCCACACGAGAATCGTGTCCTCCGCGAGGCCCAGCTCATTCAGGCGCGCCACCAGCCGGCCCACATTTTCGTCCATGTTTTCGATCATGCCGTAAAAACTGTCCATCGGCTCCGGCACACCCTTCTCGGTGTAGGGTTGGCGGTATTTTTCCGGCACGACAAACGGGGAGTGCGGCACGTTGGTCGCGATGTAGGCGAAGAACGGCCGGGCCTGGTTGGCCTCGATGAACCGCATTGCGTTGTCGAAAAACACGTCGGTGCAATAGCCGGTGAACTTCTCCGGCCGGCCGTTGCGGAAGTAGGTGTCGTCAAAGTAGTCGTTGCCCCAGTGGTCCGGCGTCTGCCCGATGCCGCCGCCGCCGAGCACGAGCGTTTCCTGGAAACCGCGGTCCTGCGGTCGCATGGGGTAATTGTCGCCCAGGTGCCATTTGCCGAACATCGCCGTGCGATAGCCCGCGCGGTTGAACACGTCCGCCAGCGTGACTTCGTCGCGATACATCAGCGACCGGCCCATGACGGTATGCCAGACGCCGGTGCGCGTCGAATAGCGTCCGGTCAGCAACGCGGCGCGCGTCGGCGAGCAGGTCGGATCGACGTGGTAGTTCGTCAGGCGCACGCTCTCGCCGTGGAGCCGATCGAGGTGCGGCGTGCGGATCATCGGGTTGCCGTGGCACGCGAGGTCGCCGTAACCCTGGTCGTCGGTGATGATGAAGACGACATTGGGCCGGCGCGGCGGCTTGGTGGCGGACTCCGCGGCCAAAACCGTCAACGGCAGCAACGGCATGCACAGGGCAAGAAACGGGACGGTCTTCATTTTTTTGGGGCAGGAGTTTCCGGAACGGACGTCGCGGAATCCGAGATCATGAAGCTGGCCGGACACCGCCCGCACACGCAATCACGGGAGCACTGTAACAATTAAACCCTCCCCGTCCGACGTCCGGGACGAAGCGGCCGGATTTAACTGATATAGTGACGCCGCCGTTGCGGCCACGGGCGGGACGGCGGCACAAAGCGCGCAATCCGGTGCCGATAGTTCGGACCACGGCTGACCGGTCAAACCCACGCTACCCCACCCCCATGAAGACACGAATACTGTCGTTGTTCGCGCGCGCCTGTCTGGCCGCGCTGTTGTTCGCCACCTCCGTCCAAGCCGCCATCCAAGCCTCGTTCTATATCGATCCCGTCAGCGGAAGCGACAGCGACAACGGCACCTCCCCCGCCACCGCTTTCGCCACCCTCGCCAAGGCGCGCCAAGCCGTCGACGCCATCAACGGCAGCATGACCGGCGATATCATGGTGTATCTGATGCCGGGGGACCACCTCGTCACCTCCACCCTCAGCCTCAGCGAGGCGGACTCCGGCACCAACGGCCACAACGTGATCTGGACCACCTCCGGGGCCCGCGGCAGCGCGCGTCTCATCGGCGGCACCATCGTCACCGGGTGGACCCTGGATTCGGGCAACATCTACAAGGCCGCGGTCAGCGCCGGGACCCAGCGCCTCGAGGCCGTCTTTGAAAACGGCGTCCGCGGTCGCCTCGGCCGCCATCCGAACACCGGTTACTACAGCATCAACGCGAAGGACTCCACCTACCCCAAGAAGAAGTTCCAGTGGAAATCGGCGGACACCATTCCCGCCGTCGCCGCCCCGACCGACCTGCAGGTTCTCGTCTGGCCCGGCAACCATGACTGGTCGACGGAGATGCACGACGTGGCCGCCGTCGATCGCACGAACCGCTGGATCACTCTGACCGAAAACATCAAGCTGACCTACCTGGCCGACCTCGCCGCCGGTTCGCGCTATTACATCCTCGGCGCCAAGGAACTGGTCGACCAACCGGGCGAGTTCTATCACGACGAGGCGGCCGGCTACCTTTATTATTATCCGCGCAACACCCCCATCTCCAGTCAGGAGATCATCGTCCCGACCGTGTCCACCTTGATCCAGGGCGTGCCGATCACCACGGTCCAGACCCTCACCGCCCACTGGCAGTTCGAACAGGACACCTCCGACAGCTCGTCCGCCGACAACAACGGCACCGCCGTGAACGACCCGGTCTTTGTCACCGGCCTGTCGGGTCTCGGCGACGCCCTCAGCTTCGACGGCTCGACGCAGTATGTCACGATACCGCACGATCCCACGCTGGAATTCGGCGCGAACACCAATCCCTTTTCCCTCTCCGCGTGGATCTGGACCAGCGGCTCCGGCCTCCAGCCGATCATCTGCAAGGCCCGGCCGAACGCCGGCCTGGACAACATGGACTACCGGTTGGAGCTGACCTCCGCCGGCCAGCTCGAGCTCCGGCGCTGGAACGTCGGCGCCAGCACCGCGCATATCGTCGTCGACTCCAACGGGGCCGCGTTGAACGACGGGTCGTGGCACCATGTCGTGTTCGTCAACGAGAGTTCCACCTCGCACAAACTCTACGTCGACGGCTCGCTGGTGGAAACCAGCACCGCCTCATGGACCCTCACTGGCGCCAACGACCAGCCGGTCGAGATCGGGCGCTATCGCGACGTCCAGAACAACGTCAGCAACTACTTCGCCGGCGAGATCGACGACGTGCGCGTCTATACCTCGGCCCTGGGCTCGGGCGATGTCCTGGCGATCTACCAGCAGCAGCCCCTCGCCGCGTCGCCGCTCGAGAACATCGTCTTCCTGAACCTCAAGTTCGCCGGCGCCAACTTCGACTACGCCAACCCCACCGGCACCGCGCAGGGCATGCTGTATTTCAGCAAAGCGAGCAACCTCGTGATCGAGAACAACGAGTTCGTGAACGGCTCCGCCGGCGTCCGGCTCTCCGGCGGCGGCAGCAACGTCACCATCGCCGGCAACACCATCGCCGACATGGCCCTGGCGGGCGTCTTCTGCGACGGCATCACCGACAGCCTCATCACCAACAACCACGTCCGCAACACCGCCCAGTTCTTCGCCGACCCGGGCGCCAACATCCGCATCGACAGCGTGGCCGACGTGGACGTGACCCACAACAACCTCTCCACCTCGAAACGCCACGGCATCCGCATGCGCGCCTCCACCGGCGTCGAGATCGCGTTCAACGAGGTCACCGACATGAACAAGGACTCCCAGGACACCGGCGCGATCTACTGGGGTTACGCCGACGACAATGTCGTGAACAACAACCGCGTGCACGACAGCGGCGACTCCTTCGGCCAGCAGCACGGCTTCTACGTCGAGGACGGCTCGGACCGCACCGTCATCACCAACAACATCGTCTACAAGATCGGCAACGCCCCCTCGAACGGCGCCACCGCGCCGATCAACGTCAAGGGCGTCGCCAATCTGATCCAGAACAACATCTTCGATTTCACACGCAGCCACGCCGGCCTGCGCACGTTCCAGATCCTGGCCAACGCTCCGGCGAACAACGAGAAGATCTTCGACAACATCTTCTACTCCGGCAGCACCAGCACCAACTCGACGACCTTCTACGATTTCCAAAGCTACGCCAGCAACCGCATCGACCAGTCCGACCGCAACGTCTTCCGCAAGACGGCCTCGGGCAGCAACGTGATGGAGAACATCCCGGGCGATGACACGCTCACCAACTGGAAGACGCTCCGGAGCAACCGCTATGACCAGAACTCCGTCACCTCCGATCCCGGCTTTGTCGACGCCGCGAACCACAACTACAATTTCGTCTCCAGCCCGCCCCTCAGCTTCATCCCCATCGACACCTCCCGGATCGGTCTGCTGCCGGAATTCATCTACCCCATGACGGCCGCGCAGTGGGTCTTCTCGGGCGACACGACCGACCTCACCCTCAACGGCCACGACGGCACCCAGACCGGCGGCAGTTTCGTCGCCGACCGCTTCGGCACGGCCGCCCGCGCCCTCAGCCTGAACGGTTCCAGCAACTATGTGAACGTGCCCGATGATGCCGCGCTCGATTTCGGCGACCCCGCGAATCCCTTCACCATCGTCGCCTGGATCAAGACCAGCGCCACCACCGCCGGCGGCATCGTGGCGAAGGCCCGGAACACCGACACCCCGAACATGGACTACCGCCTCCAGCTGCTGGCCACGGGCGTGATCCAGTTCACACGCTGGAACCAGGCCGCCGGCGCGACCGACACCGTCACGACCAGCACCACCGTCAACAACGGCGGCTGGCACCATGTCGCCTTCGTCAACGAAAGCGCCACCAGCCACAAGATCTACCTCGACGGCGTGCTCGCGGTCACCTCGACCGCCACCTGGACCCACGACAACACCAACACCGAGCCGGTCCGGATCGGCCGCGACCGCAACGGCACCACCAGCGACGCCTACTTCAACGGCCAGATCGACGATGTGGCCATCCTGAGCCAGGCGCTGACCGCGAACGATATCCTCGATCTGAACCACCTGCCGCATCCCTGATCCGGTTTCCTTCTTGTCGGCGACCTGCCGGGACCGCCAATCCCTGCAGGCCGCCGGACAAGTCCGGGTGGCTGCGGCTTCCAGCCGCAGTGGCCAGCACCCGCCTGGGGCCATGGCGGTCGGATTTAGGGCGTGTATTCAACCCGATCAATCCTTCACTGCTGTCATTCCGAGCCTGCGAGGAATCTCAACTGCCGAGCGCGGCGCCAAGCGTGAACATGGAGATCCATCGCTTCGCTGCCAATGAACTCTCCCTGTTCGTCATCGCGAGCCCTCCGGCTTGCTGTCGGATCTCCGGATGGCAATCCGGTTTGAATGCACGACATGGATCCGCCCCAAATATCGGCCGGTTTTGCGGCAGGGCCCATCGGCCCGATGTGCCGCGGCAGGACGGGCTGCCCGCCCTGCCCAGGTGCCTGCGGCAGAACGGACTCAACAGGATTAACTGATTTAGCAACGTGCTGGTTGCCACTGCACAGACCCTCAAGTTAAGTGGTTTCAGTCTTTTGGCAGGGATACATCCGGTCCGACATGCTGTCCGGATGCCAACAACCCTCCCGCTCCGCGCCGCTCCCAATTAATGGTAAAGAAATTCCTGCAGTCCGCCCACATCGATGAGCTCGACGACCTGACCGAGGTCGCGGGCCGGCGCATCACGGGCATCGGGCGGAAGATCCGGGCCAACCTGATCCCGCCGCTGCTGCGCAGCCTGCCGGGTTACAACCGCACCTGGCTGCAAGCCGACTTCATGGCCGGGCTGGTGATCGCCGCGCTCACCATCCCCCAGGCCATCGCGTTCGCCCTCCTGATCGGGATCCCCGTGACGGCTGTGATCACGAGCGCGATCGTCGGCACGGTGCTGTGCTCGCTCTACTGTTCCTCGCGACACCTCGTCTTCGGGCCGACCAACACCATCAGCATCATCCTCGCCGGCGCCCTGCTCGCCCTCGCCGACGAACCCCTCGGGGCCTTGCAGAAGGTTCTCCTCATCGGCTTCCTCATGGGCGCCATCCAGCTCGTGGCCGGTCTCGCCAATTTCGGCAAGGTCACCCAGTTCGTCTCCCGCTCCGTGATCGTCGGCTACACCACCGCCGTCGGCATCCTCATCGCCACCGGGCAGCTCGGCCATCTCTTCGGCATCGCCCGCGGCCCCGACGTCAACCTGCCCGGCACCCTGCGCTACCTCGCCGCCAGCGTCCTGACCTTTCGCTTCGACCAGATGACCGCCGTTGTCGGCCTCGGCAGCCTGCTGCTCATCATCTGGCTGCGGCGCTGGCGGCCGGGCTGGCCCGACGGCCTGCTCGCCTTGGTGTTCGCCGGCCTGACCTGCTGGACTTTCCAACTCGACGAGCATGGCGTCCGGCTGGTGCGTGACTTGGGCGAGATCTCCCAGGCCATGCCCTTCTTCACCGGCTTCCCCTTGAACGCCGAGGGATTGGCCCTGCTCCCCTCCATCACCAGCGTCGCGATCGCCGCCGCGATCCTCGGCATGCTGGAGTCGGTCACCATCGCCAAGAGCCTGGCGACAAAGACCGGCCAGCGCATCGATCCCGATCAGGAGTTGATCGGCATGGGGCTGGGCAATCTGCTCAGCGCCGGCTTCGGCGCCATGCCCGGCTCGGCGTCCTTCCTGCGCAGCGCCGCCGGCCAGCAGGCCGGGGCGCACACCCAATGGGCGGTGATCGCCGGCAGCGCCGTGGTTCTGCTGCTGGTGTTGGTCCTGGCCCCTTTGCTGGCCTACATCCCCATCGCGGCGATCGCGGCCTACCTGATCGTCATCGCCGTCCGGCTCTTCCAGCCCGCGCAGATCTACATCGTCCGCCGCGCCACCCGGGCCGACGCCCTGGTCTTTTGGGTGACGCTCATCGCCGCGCTTTTCCTGAAACTCGACACCGCCATCTACACCGGCATCGGCATCTCGCTCGTCATGTTTCTGCAAAAGGCCAGCGCGCCCACCCTGCTCGAACACGCCTTCGACGAGCAGGGCCAGCTCGCCGAGATCGACGCCCCCGCCGGGCGCAACCACCCGCAGGTCTCCATCGTCCATGTCGAGGGCGACCTGTTCTTCGGCGCGGCGGACCTTTTCCAGGATGGCGTCCGCCGCCTCGCCGAGGATCCCAACATCCGCGTCTTCATCCTGCGCATGAAAAACGCCCGGCACCTCGACGCCACCACCGTCATGGCCCTCGCCCAGCTGATCGACTACCTCCACTCCCAGGGCCGGCATCTGCTCATCTCCGGGGTGCACGGCGACGTCGCCGCCGTGCTCAAGCGCAGCGGCCTGGCCGACAAGATCGGCCTCGACAACCTCTTCCCCGCCGAGGAGAACCCGACCCTCGCCACCAAAAAGGCGCTCCAACGCGCCCAGGCGCTCACCGGCGTGAAACCCGAGTTGCGCGTCTTCTACCAGCAAAACGTCACCGCGAAGTAGGCGCAACCGCTTGCCTTGCATCGATCCGACGCTTTGCTTGCCCGATGCCTCCGACTCACGCCCTGCGCCCGACCTCGGCCCCCGCCCGGACGCCGTTCCACCTGCTGACCAAGCCCATCGGATCGCGGTGCAATCTCGACTGCCACTACTGCTTCTACCTCGAGAAGGAAAAGCTCTACACCGACGCCGGCGGGATGCGCATGAAGCCCGAGGTGCTCGAGACCTACGTGCGCGACTACATCGCCGCGCAGCCCGGCCCGGTCGTCAGCTTCGCCTGGCAGGGCGGCGAGCCCACCCTCCTCGGCGTCGAGTTCTACCGCACCGCCGTCGCCCTCCAGGCGAAATACGCCCGGGGCAAGACCATCGACAACGCCTTCCAGACCAACGGCGTGCTGCTCGACGATGAATGGGGCGAGTTTTTGGCCAAAAACAAATTCCTCGTCGGCGTCAGCATCGACGGCCCGCGCGAGCTCCACGACGCCTACCGCGTCGACAAGGGCGGCCAGCCCACCTTCGACCGCGTGATGGCCGGCATCGCGGTGCTGAAAAAACACAAGGTCGAGTTCAACACCCTGACGACGGTGCACCGGAAGAACTCCCCCCACCCGCTCCTCGTCTACAAGTTTCTCCGCGAGATCGGCTCGGGCTACATCCAGTTCATCCCGATCGTCGAGCGCAACGCGGCCAGCGCCGACAACGGCCTGTGGCTGGCCCCGCCGCCCGACCACGAGGACGCCGCCGCCCTCGACACCCAGGTCACGCCCTGGAGCGTGCGGCCGGGCGAGTTCGGCAAATTCCTCTGCACCATCTTCGACGAGTGGGTGCAGCGCGACGTCGGCAAGGTCTTCGTGCAACACTTCGACGCCGCCCTCGCCAACTGGGCCGGCCAGCCCGCCGGCGTCTGCGTTTTTTCGGAAAACTGCGGCCGCGCCCTGGCGATCGAGCACAACGGCGACATCTACAGCTGCGACCACTACGTCTATCCCCGCTACAAGCTCGGCAACCTGATGAACGCCTCGCTCGCGACGCTGGTGGATTCGCCGCAGCAGCAGGCCTTCGGCGCCGCCAAGTCGGCCAGCCTGCCCCGCTACTGCCGGGAGTGCCCCGTGCGTTTCGCCTGCCACGGCGAGTGTCCCAAGCACCGCTTTCTCAAGACCCCGCACGGCGAGCCCGGCCTCAACTACCTCTGCGCCGGCTTCAAGATGTTCTTCAGCCACATCGACGCCCCGATGAAGACGATGGCCTCCCTGCTCGACATGGAACGCGCCCCCGCCGAGATCATGCACCTCCCCCGCAGCCAGTGGCTCCCCCGCTCCGTCCCCGCAAAATTCTGACCCGCCGGCTCAGGTCAGTTTCAGCTGGATGTCGGCGACCAGGCGGTGGCCGGCGCAATCGAAGAGGAACACGTGCCGGGTGGCCGACTTGATCGCCGCCACCGAGAGATTGTCGCCGCGAATGATCGTGGGCACGGTGAGCCGGCAGGGAAAACCGACGTCGGCCAGCGTGTTCTTGAAGCCGCCGACCGTCATGTTGGTGATCTCCCCGATGACATCGTTGACCACGGCGGCCCCCTGCAACGCGACCTCGGCGGGACTCATGCCGAGGAGATTGGACGCGGCGTTCCGGGCGAATTCGTCGGGGATGCAGAGATAAACCAACCCGTTGACTTCCCCGACAAACCCGACGCTGCCGAACACGTGGTCGCAGGGTCCGAGGCAATTGCGGGCGTCAGCGGGGGATTTCTCCGCGAACGACGCCTCCAGTCCCAGCATCGTGCGGCAGACATTGCGCACCGACTTGACGATGGCATCCTGGATGAGCTGATCGGTGATGGACGGGCTGGTGATCATGGGGGTGGTGAAGACTGAAACGCCGGCGACGCAGGCCGGGGCCGCCCGGTTCAAGTGAAGGCGTTTTCGATGGCATACCGGCCGGGCTTGCCGCTGAACTCGAGGCGCATCTGCTGGCAGTAGCCGTGCACCTGCAGTTCAAATTCGCGCAGGTTGAAGCTGGGAAAGAGGCGGTCGCTGAGCACGCGCCACTCGGGCGTCTCGTTCAAGGGCAGCCGCTGGTCGAGGATGGGGTCGCCGGCGGCGCCGACATCGAGGTGGCGGCAGAGATCGCGCGCCAGCGACACGATGGCGACCAGGCAGGCGTCCTCGGTGGCCGCCTCCGGATTGTCGATCCAGCGCATGACATTGGTGTAATGCGGCGAAAGCTGGCAGCGCGTGGCAAAGCGGGCGCCGATCTCATGCGATGTGCACCCGAGGAAAAGGCGCTCGACCTCGGCGAGCGGCACCCGGTGCTCATGAGCGTATTCCACGATCGTCTGAAAGCCCATCGGCTGCAGATGCAGCAGGATCAGCTTGCCCAGGTCATGCAGCTGCCCGGCCATGCGTGCCTGGGACTCCATGCTGTAGAATTCAAGGTAATGGCAGGTGTATTGGGCGATCCGCCCGACCGCGGTCTGGAACATCCAGAACCGCGACCAGCTGAGATGGGGCGGCAGGTCCATGAACCGCGCCCGGGCCTGGACCAGCCGCCGGGCCTGCTGCTCGAGCTTGGTTTCGCCGAGCATGCCGACGGCGAGGCGCGGATCCTCGATGATGTTGTCGTTTTCCCCCGCCGGGTGCGCCTGGTTCGCTGCGATCAGCATCTGCGCGGCCAGGCCGGGGTCGCGATCGACGAGGTCCATGAGCGGATTGATACAAGAGGGATGACCGTTGGCCGCCATCTGGAAGGACGCGGCGGAGGTGTCGATGACCGGGCAACCCGGAAGGGCATCGATCTCCCGCTGCAGCCGGGACAGGTCGATGACCGGGTGCTGCCCCGCCAGCACGGCGCCGCGCCAGCGGGCCCGCTCGCGTTTCTCGGTCTCGGTGTGCTGCTCCGTGTCGTTGAGAAAACCGTCCGGACAGCGGGTGTCGTCGAGCCGGTGGGCGATGAGCTGGCCCGCAAAGGCGATGGTCTCGAATTGCGCCGGAAGATGGCTCCAGCTGCCTTGGCGGATGCATTCGGCCAGGCTGTTCAGGCTTTCCACCATGCCCCAGGCGCCGGCGGATTCGCCCTGGGCAATCAGCGGCTGGAGCAACCCGAGCATCTCGTTCGCGGCTTCCAAGGCCGCCCATTTGTGCAGCGGCGCGATGGCCGCGTCCACGGCGCCCTGAAGATCGCTGAGCATCCGCTTCACCTGCTCGGGGGTGTATCCCATCATGCGGCAAAAGGACTTCTCCTCCTCGAAGTGCCGGTTGCGCCACGGGTTCGCATCGCTCTTGTCGATCTCGGCGAACACGTCCTCGTCGTGGAAGGGTTTCACGAGGAAATTCTGGACGCGCAGATCGAGGCCGCGTTTGACGGCCTCGCGGTCCCCGTGGCTGGTATAAATGACCACCGGGAGGAACTTCAGCAGACAGTCGCCCTTCAACCGTTTGACGAAACTCAGGCCGTCGATGCCGCCCGAAAGAGGCAATTCGGTGAAGACCAGGTCCACCCTGACGTTCTGGCGGATGAAGTCCCATCCCTCGAGGGCCGTGTTGACACACGCGCACCGATGCCCCCCCCGCGCGAGAATGCCGCGCAAGGCGCGCTGCGCCATCTCACTGGGGTCGACGAGGAGGATTCGGGCCATTGGGAAGAAAGGATAAAGCAAGCGCGTGCCGTTGCGGTGGGGGCGCCGCTTACCCAGTCATATCGACCGCGACGTCGGCGACTGAACGTCAATCGCTTCCGATGACACGATCGTCCGCTCAGGCATACCGGTCCATCAAGGTCCGCGTCACCCCGGAGCCCTCGATCGTGCGTTCGCCGTTCGGGAAATCCAGGACGGCCCGGTCCGGCGAAGGTGTTTCCAAGAGGGAACGGACGCTTTGCAGCTGGGCCTGCACCTTTTCCAGCAGGTGTTCGAATATCGCGCCGTCAAGACCCAGGCTGTCGAGCAGGCCGGCTTCCGTCTTGCTGATCTCCAAAGCGCCGGTGCAGACCGCGCTCCGCAGGCGCTTGGCCAGGTGCAGGACGGTCGCGAACTTCTGGTGCGACGCGGCGCCCCGGGGGTGATATTGCCAGCGGATCGGCTCGGACATCACCGGAGAAAACTCCCAATGATGCAGCAGCGCGGCGCCGGCCTCCCCGTTGTGGAATCCCAGCGCGGCACGCTCGGCCTCGCTGGTCTCAAGGGGCAGCGGCCCGGCGGCAAAACGCAGCCCGGGCTGTCGGCGGAAGGCCCACTCGTCGATGGCCACCAACCCGACTCCATGGAGCAGACCCACGGTGTAGGCGATGTCGCGCTCAAGGCGGAGATGCCGCGCCAGGGTCTCGGCGGCGAGGGCGCACACGACGGACATCCGCCAGAGCTCATCGGCCTCGACACCGTAGGCCGTGAGCGGACGCACCAGCACCTGGGAAGCGACCGCGTTCGCGACCAGTTCATAGATCTGGTTGTAGCCGACGCGGTCCACGGCCTCGTCGACGGTGTAGCAGTGCAGGCCCCGGCTGTAGTAGATGCTGTTGCCCATCTGCAGGACGCGCGCCGCGATGCCGGGATCGAGCCGGATCATCTCCACGACCTCGTGCATCGAGGAATTGCCGTCGCTCAGCAGTTTCTTCAGGCGCGGCAGCACCCTCGCCGCGGCGGGCAGGTGGCGCAGCTGCCGCACAACCTCGTCGGGCTGCAGGAAAGTGCCCCGCGGGGGGATGGAATGCTCGGAACGCACTTCCGTTATATCGGCCGGTTTCGGAAAAACTTTCGCCCGGTGGCCTGCACCGGTCCGGTCAGCAGTGCCGTTGGTAGATCTTTTGCAGCATCCCCGCCGGCAAGGCGGGGGCGGTGGGCGACACGCGGTTGCCCGTCAGGCTGAAACGCAGCAGCAGCTGCTCGTTTTCCCGGTCGAGCTGGAGAATCTGCAGGATGCGCTCCCGGGTCCTGTCCAGGGCCTGCCGTCCGGCGGAACCCGACGCCTCCCCGCGGGGGGAGGCGCGCAGCGTGGCGAGCGTCCCATCCAGCCGTTCGAGCAGGGCGCGCTTGCGCTCGAGCAACGGGCCGTCGGGGGCGCGGCGGTGCTGCTGGAGGAAACGGTTTTCCTCCACGGTGAGGGCGTGCAATTCGTCGCAAACCTGCTGGTGCTGCTGGATGGCTTCCGGGGAGATCATTGGTGGGCGGTGGTGGGCGGCGGCGCGCGGCGACCGGTGGTGGTGGAAAAAAAGGAGGTGAGCTGCCCTTCGGTCCGGTCGTTCCAGACCATGTGCGACAGGCGCCAGGCGGCCATGCGGGCGAGATCCCTGACCTCGTCGTCCGCCGTCCCGGCCGGCTTGGCGGCAGCGGATTGGGCGACCGCATCGATGATGCTCTGGTAGGCGACACGGGCTTGGTCGGTGGCGCGCAGACGTTCGTGGCAGAGTCCGATCTGGTAGGCGATCGGGAGGCGCCAGGACAGCTCGGGCGCGAGGGCGGCCAGGCCCTCGTAGATCGCGAGGGCGTTGCGAGTGTCGCCGGCCTGGAAAAATTCATTGGCGAGCTGGTTGCCGGTGCGCCGCTGCCAGTAGATCCAGCGGCCGGCATCCTTGCCGCCCTGCGCGCCGCGCAGCAGGTCGAGCGTGGCCGCGAGCGCTTCCTCCGGCCGTTCGAGCCGGCGCAGCGTGGTGGCCAGCAGGTAGCGCGCCTCGGGCACGTTGCCGTCCTGCGGCCACTGGTCGAGATAGGCCCGCAGGCTGGTGACAGCCCCCTCGGGATCGCCGGCCAGCTGCAGGGCGTAGGCGGACTTGAAATGCGCGCGCGCGCGATCCTCCGGGGCGAGGTCGAGCAGCCGCAGGCGCGAGAAGAATTTGCCCGCCTCGGTGAAGTTGCCGGACTCGAAGTGGGTCTCGGCAATCTCGAACTGCGCCGTCTTGGTCAGCAGCTGGTAATGGTCGTAGCCCTCCGCGGGCAGCTTGAGGGTGGAGTTGATGACACTGTAGAAACGCGCGATGGCCGGCCGGTGCGCCCCCATGGCGCGCAGCGTGCGGCCCAGATCGAGCAGCACATCGGGCACGCGGCCGTCGTCGGGGAATTGCTTCAGGTATTTCTCGTAGATGGCGGCCGCCTTCGTGAGGCTGCCCTGGCGGCGGTAGGTGCGCGCGAGGCCGAGCTGGGCGTCCATCTGGTCCGCGGTCGTGAAATCGGCCGAACTGAGGATGCGGCGGTAGGCGATCTCGGCGGCGGCGTAGTCGTTGCGCTCGGTCAGGGTCGCGCCGAGAGCGAGCAGTCCCTTCGCCTCGGCCGCATAGCCGGTGGCGAGCGTCGTCTCGGGCGAGACGGGCGTCGCGGGCAAGGGACTCACGGTGGCGACCGGCGGCGGCGCCCCGGTCTCGTCACCCCGCATGAACGCCGGGCCACTCATCCACGACGCGGCCAGCAGGACCATGACGGTGGTGCGGGCTGGCGGACGGAGGATCATTGTTGTCGGTAGGTGGCGGAACTCGGCGGCTGGCTGCCGGGTGCCGGGGGAGTCAGGGTTGCCGGCACGGCGACCGTGACGTCACCAGGATGGGCGGCATTGGCGGGAAATTGGAAGAACGGGAGAAAGTCCTCCGGTTTGACCTTGGCGCGGGTGTCATCGGGCAGGATGGGCGGCGGCAGCGGAGCGGCAGGCGCGGCGCTGTCTGTTTTGGCCGGAGTCGCGGCAGACACAGGCTGATCGGCCGTGACCGGGGTGGAGGCAGCCGCCTCGGGTGGTGTGGCGGGAGAAACGACCTGTTCGGGTGTCGCCGCAACCGGTTGCGGGGGAGCCCCGGCCGGCGGAAGCACACTCAGATCGGGAGGAGGCAAGGCTTCGGCGAAGCGGAGTTCGGGCGGACCGATCACCGCCAGATACGGGCGGGAAAAGGTGACCAATCCGGTCTCCGAGGCGAAAGTCGGGGCGAATAGAGCCGCGGCCGGCGACAGGCAAAGCAGGAGGAAAGCTCCCCCCTGGCGTGCACCGGCCGTTCGCGGCGGTTGAGCGCGTAGATTCATTAATTATGCAACGGTCCATGGTTTTGGATCGGTCTGTTTCGCCAGCAGTGTAATCGGCTATCGACGGCGGACCTGAAGCGCATTTGCACTTATTCTTAACGAAGCAATCTTCGGGGGTGGAACGTGGCTCCGGACACGTTTATCCGATGAGCGCATCCTGAAACGCGTCCGGAGGCCGCGTTCCACCGAATGCATCCCTCCCTTTTTACGCTTTCGGGGCGTCCAACACCTCGCGCAGGCGGCGCCCGAGTTCCTCCAGCGTATAGGGCTTCATTACGAAATCCTTCAACCCCAGTTGCTCGAACTCGGCCCGGGAATGGACCGTGAGATGACCGGTGACGACGAGAACCTTGAGTTCAGGCCGCGTGGCCTTGATGACCTTGTAGACTTGGACTCCGTTGGCTCCGGGCATGTTGAGGTCCAGGAGAACGGCATCGATGTGCCGGTCGGGCGACGCGAGCCGCTCGATGGCCTCCAGTCCGTCGGCCGCGCTGGTGATCTTGTAGCCCGCGCGCGCCAGGGCATCCTCCAGGAGCATGCGCAGGGCCGGCTCGTCGTCGGTCACGAGAATGGACTCGGTGCCGGCGGGAAACTCCCCGCTCCGCACGAGGGCCGGGGTGAGCACGGCCGTCTCCGCCAGCGGCAGATAGACCCGGAAGGAGCTGCCGATCCCGGGCTGGCTTTCGACGAGAATGGCGCCTTCGTGGCTCGCCACGATGCCGTAGACAACCGCGAGACCGAGGCCCGTGCCCTGGTTGACGGGCTTGGTGGTGTAGAACGGCTCGAAAATGCGGGCGCGCACCGCCGGCGTCATGCCCGTCCCGGTGTCGCTGACCGTGAGGCAGGCGTAGCTGCGGCCGGGCTTCAGGTCGGGCGGCACCGCCGCGCCGTCGACGCGCGTCGTGGTCAGCGTGAGGGTGCCCCCGGAGGGCATCGCATCGCGCGCGTTCACGCAGAGGTTGAGGACGATCTGCTGCACCTGGTTCTGGTCGGCGAGCAGCGGCGGCAAATCGCCGTCGGGCTTGAAATTGAACCGCAGGTTGCGCGGGAACGTCTCGCCGAGCAGCGCCACGAGGTCGCGGGTGAGGTGGTTGAGGTCCACGGCGGTGAAGCGCACCTCGGCCTTGCGGCTGAAGGTGAGGATCTGGCGCACGAGGCCGGTGGCGCGCTGGGAGGCGCCCTTGATCTCGCGGACGCACTTCTGCAGCACCTCGTTGTTGCCGGGGTTCATCTGCGCGAACTCGGCGTAGCCGTTGATCACGGCCAGCATGTTGTTGAAATCGTGGGCGATGCCCCCCGCGAGGGTGCCGATGCTCTCCATCTTCTGCGCCTGGCGCAACTGGTCCTCGAGTTCGCGGCGGCCGGTGATGTCCTCGCGCAGGCAGAGCAGGTTGGTGATCTCGCCGGCGGAGTTGAGCAGGCGGGAGACCTGCACGGACTCGAACACCTTTTTCCCGTCGGGGCGGTAGTGGACGTGTTCGCCGCGCCATTCGCTGCCGGCGCGGATCGTCTCCCAGAATTTCGCGTAGGACGCCTCGTCGTCGTGGATCTCGCGGAGCACCTGGATGTTATTCTCGATGATCATCTCCAGGGTGTAGCCCGTGACCTCGATGAACTTGGCGTTCACATATTGCACGGCGCCCTCGGCGTCGGTGATCACCATGGCGATGGGCGACTGCTCGACCGCCCGCGACAGCTTGTAATATTGCTCCTCGGCCATGCGCTGGCGCGTGATGTCGTGACCGACGGCGCGGATGACCGGGGGTTCCCCCGGGAGCAGGTGTTCCTCCCAGGAAATCCAGCGCCAGCCCTGCGGCGTGAGCCAGCGGCTCTCGCGCACCGCCCGGTGCGGCGGCCGGCTCAACTCTTCGTCCACGCCGGCCTGCGCCGGGGCGTCGTCGGGATGCAGGTATTCCCCGACGGGGCGGTCGAGCAGTTCCGCGGCGACGCGGCCGAACTTGCGCGCAAAGGCGGGATTCGCGGCCAAAATCCGGCCCTCCGCATCCCGGCAATGGACGAGCGCGGCGCTGCCGGTCCAGGCCCCGAGCAACACCTCCGGCGACGGAAACGCGGCAGCATCCGGTTTGATTGCGCAACTCTCGATGGACATACGGTCACCTCATCGTCCCGCCAAGGCGTGACTTGAGACCGGAAACGGGCATTCCGCCGCGGCCATGTTATTGGAGGCCGCTGAGCATGACCGGCAGGCGCCGTAGGGCGTTGGCGATCGAGGCGCGGGCGAGGGATGCCTCGGTGCCGTCGGCCCCGTAAAGGATGCGCCAGCCCTCGAGTTCAAGCCAGGAATCGGCGGCAACGGGCCCGATGGGCTCGAAGCTGCCGTTGATGCCGGCGTGGCGCACGAGATGATCGGCCACCTGCACGGCCGCGGCGAACATCCGGTGCCGCGGCGCCAGTTCGGGCGCGGCATGGTGGCGCACGGCCAGAATGATCTCCTCCGACACGCTGTGCCGCTCGAGGTAATAGCCGCCGATCTGCGCGTGGTCCCAGCCGATCAGGCGCCGCTCGTGCTCGCAGATCTCCGCGGCCGAGCCCGCAGGGGTGTTGATCACCTCCTGGAGCTCGTCGGGAAACGCGTAGGCCATCACGACCTTGCCGACGTTGTGCAGCAGGCCGACGAGGTAGTCGGTGTCGTCATCGACAGCCATCGGCGTGGCCCGGAGGATCTCGCGGGTGAGGATGGCGGTGCCGAGGCTGTGCGACCAGAGATCCTTCCACGGCAGCGGGGTGGTCAGGCTGCTCTGCAGCCGCTCGATGTCCTCGATGACGGGCGTGGCCATCGACAGTTCGCGGATCTGGCGCAGGCCGAGGAAGAACACGGCCTCCTCGATGTTGTTCACCCGCGCCGACAGGCCGAAATAGACGGAGTTCACCATGCGCAGCAGGCGCGCCGACAGCGAGGGATCGCGCCGGATGATCTCGGCGATCTGCGAGGTGAGGCTCGCCTCGGAGTTGACGAGGTCGCGCAAGGCGCGGTTGTTGCACTCCAGCGAGGCCAGCTTGGGACACTGGTCGATGCGGCGGCGGATGTCCGTCTCGCGGGACGCTGGTGTTGGTATAGGAACGGGGCAGGATAAAGTGGAGGTGGTCATCGGGATCAAGTTAAGGCTGCGCCCGCGGCGTGGTGGATGGTGCGGACTGGCCCTCACTTCCTATCGGTTGACCGGACACATACTTGAGCGCGCTTTCCGTCCGCGGAATCGATGACACGCACTCGTCCGGCCAAGTATTAGGCCTGTTAGGTTGGTCTTCTGGTGGGCAGGCACGTCCCTGTGCCCGCTTTGGGTAACGACCGCGCACCTCTCGTGGTCCCCTGCCGGCAGAGGGATCTGCCGGCCCACCCTCTTTTTAACAGTGTAATACCAAGGCGACGCCCCCGGTGGACAGCCTCCGTGTGGCATAAATAAAATTCAGCTCAAGACCCGCCGACCGCGGACCGATAACAAGCCTGACATGAGCAGAACAACGGCAGGACGCCACGGCGCACGTGGTGTCACCTGGCGGCACGAAGGATCGTGCCGGCATTCAAACGCCGACGCACGGACGCCGTCGCAATGCCTCGAAACGGCGCATGCCCTGCTGGCCCGTTACGCCGAACAACCCGGCGATGACGTCCTGCGGGAGGAAATCGCCGATTTCCGCCACATCGTCGCCCAGGCGGTCATAAACCTGCCGGCGTTGGGGAAGGACGATCCCGAATGCGAAGCGGTGCGGAAGCTGATCCGCGATCTCATGCAATCCGGGGCCGCGGACCATCCCGTCGATCCGGCCGACCTGGCCGCCGCCGACGACTGCCGCCAGCAAGGCTGGCCGGGGCTGCTGGCCGCGATGCTGCTCGTGCCCGCCTGGCAATGGCCCGGCGCGCCGCGTTTCGACGAGGTGCCGACCTGGCTCTGGCTGGACTACGCGCTTTACGTGTTCGCTTCCCCCCAGGGATTCACCGCCTGCGGCCAGGCCGAGACCCATGCGGCCCATCACCTGCGCCGGCTCGAGGAGGTGGTCCGGCTGCTGGACGCCAACCGCGGCTCGGCCGCCGTCCGGGCGCTCGTCACCATCTACCAGCGGACGAGCAACTGCATCCCGCTCTATTTCTCCCTTTCGTCGCTCCGGCGTCATTATGAACTGCGTGGACATCTGCTCATGTCTGCCACCGGCACCGGGGCGACGACTCCCCTTGCCCCCCTTCCCCGCCCGGGCCGCCGGCTGCGCGTGGGTTTCATCAACCGGCATTTCGGCCCGCAGACGGAGACCTACACCACGCTGCCGACCTTCGAACAACTCGATCCGGCGCGGTTCGAGGTCCTGCTATTCGCCCACGAAGCCGCGGACACCCCGCTCGAACGCCATGCCCGCACCCGCACGGCCGGATTCCAGGTGCTGCCGGCCGCGCTCGACGACCAGGTGCGCGTGCTGCGCGAGGCCGCGCTCGACGTGGCGGTCTTCGGCACGAATGTCACCGCCGTCTGCCATGAGGTGACGCTGCTCGCCTGCCACCGCGTGGCGCCGCTGCAGGTCGCCAACAACTCGTCGTGCACCACGACCGGGCTGCCCGAAATCGACCTCTACGTCTCGGGCACGCTCACCGAGGCGCCCGGGGCGGAACAAAATTTCACCGAGCGGCTCGGCCTGCTGCCCGGGCCGGCGCACGCCTTCGACTACGAGGCCGACCGGCAGGAACCCGCCGGCACCTGGACGCGCGCGGCGCTCGGCCTGCCGGAGGACGCCGTGGTCTTCGTGTCGGCGGCGAACTACTTCAAGATCATCCCCGAGATGCGCGAAGCCTGGGCGCGGCTGCTGGCGGCGGTGCCGGGTTCGCGGCTGCTCCTCCACCCTTTCAATCCCAACTGGTCCTCGAGTTACCCGGTGAAACGGTTCTGCGCGGAGTTCGACCGCGTGCTCGAGGCGCACGGCGTGGCCACCGACCGGCTCGTCGTGTCGAGCGTGCGGTTCCCCTCGCGCACCGACGTCAAGGAGCTGATCCGCACCGGCGACATCTACCTCGACACCTTTCCGTTCGCCGGCGTGAACTCGCTGGTCGACCCCCTCGAACTCGGCCTGCCGGTCGTCGCCTGGGAAGGGGACACCTTCCGCTCCCGCATGGGCGGCGCGCTGCTGCGCCAGCTCGGGCTCGATGAGCTCGTTGCGACAGACGAAACCGGTTATCTCGCCCTCGCCACCCGGCTGGCCACCGATGCCGACGGACGCACGGCATTGAAGGCCCGCATCGTCGACGCCATGGAAAGCTCCCCGGTGTTTCTGGATCCGCTCGCGGCGAGCGACGCCTTCGGCGCGCTGCTGGAGCTGGCTTTCGACGAACAGGTGGCGGTGGGTCACGCTGAATTCCGCCGCAATCGCACGCCCCTGCGCGTGCCGGCTCCCGCCGACGCGATGGAGCGGGTGTCAGCGGGAGTGACGGCCTTCGGAGCCGACGACACAGTCACGGCCGCGGATTGTGCGCGGGAAGTGTTGGGCGCCGCTCCGACCCATACCGCCGCGCGTCATCTGCTCGGGGCCGTGATGCTGCGCAACGGAAACGCCGCGCGCGCCGTCGACTACCTGCTCGGCGCCGTGCAACAGGGCGGGAACAACGCCCCGGTCTGGCACGATCTCGCCGTGGCGCTGGCGGAAGCCGGCCGCCCCGCGCAGGCCCTGGAGGCCGTGCGGACCAGTCTGCACCTTGACGGCCAGCGGCTGGAAGGCTGGCAACTGCTGGGCGAACTCGCGCTCAAAGCGGGACAGTCCGATCTTCTCGCGCAGGCCTTGGCCCGGATCGACGCGATCGCGCCGGACGATCCACGCGCGGTGGAACTCAGGCAGCGCGCCGGCCTGTCCCTCCCGGCGAAGACCGCCGGAAACAACGCGGCCAGGCATATCCTGCTTTATACCGACGATCCCGAACACGGCGGGGTCGCCCACTACAACCATTCCCTGCTCCTCGCGCTCGCGCGGGCCGGCCACCGGGTCTCGTGCGCGCAGACGCAGAGCGAGAGCGCGCTCGTCGCCGCGCAACGCGCCGCCGGCGTGCGCCATCACTGGATCGGCTACGACACGGGCCGCGAGTTCGCCCGCACGCTCACCGACGGAACGGTGGCGCAAAGGATTCTCCAGGCGGACCGGCCCGACCTCGTTATTTTCAGCGACTGCTGCCCGCTCTCGAACCTCGCGGCCCGCGAAACCGCCCGGCAGCTGGGCATCCCCTACATCGTGGTGGTGGGATTCGTCGGCTACTATCTGGCCAAAACATTCGCCGCCCAACTGCCCTTGCTCGCGGCCCAGTATGCGGCGGCCCGGGCGGTCGTAGCGGTCTCGCAGGAAAACCTCGCCCTGTTGCGCGCGCACTTCGGTCTGGCGGCGGACCGCGGCCAGGTGATCCATTACGGTCGCCCGGAGGAATTTTTCCAGCCGCGCGACGAGAAGGTGCGCGCCAGGTTACGAGCCGGGCTCGGCGTGCCGGCGGAAGCCGTCGTTTGCTTCACCGCCGCCCGGCTCACGGGCGTCAAGCGCCACGACCTCCAGTTGGAGGCCATCACCCAGCTGGCGGCCGGCCGGACCGCATCGGACCTGCATTTCGTCTGGGCCGGCGACGGCGACCAGCGCGCCGTCTTGGAAAAGGAGATCCAGCGCCGCGGTCTCGCCCGCTGCGTCCACCTGCTCGGACAGCGGACGGACGTGCGCGAGTGGTATGATGCCGCGGACATCTTCGTGCTGCCGTCGCAAATCGAGGGCATGCCGCTGGCGATCATGGAGGCGATGGCGAAGGGGCTGCCCGTCATTGCGACCGCCGTGAGCGGCATTCCCGAGGAGCTAGGCGACACCGGCAAACTGCTGCCCGATCCGGCCGCCGATCCGCGCGGCGTGGTCGGCGGTCTCGTCGGCACGATTTCCAACTGGGCCGCCCATCCCGCGGTGCGCAGTGCCCTCGGCCGTCGCGGACGCGACCGCGCCGACCAGATGTTCCGCGAAGAGCGGATGCTGGAACTCACGCTCGGCCTCATCGGGCAACAGTTGCGCGTCGGCTCGCCGACGGAATCGCCGCAAGGCGTGGACGCGGCTTCCAATTCCATCGCACAACCAATCGTCGCCCCACCGGCGGGATTCGTCTCGCAGCTGACTCAATTCTTCAAAGGCCCCAAGCTGCTGCAGGTCGACTGGACCGACGGCGCCACCGCCACGATCATCCACCACGACGACGGACAGACGGCCGGGACGGCTCGTGAGGTCAAAGCCGCCGGAGCGGGGCCGCGGTTTCCCCTGCCCGACGGCAGTGTCGACACGGTTTTCAATCTTGGTTCCCTCGCCCGGGTGGAGGAGCGCGCGTTGCCGGGCTGGCTGGCCGAGTTGTGGCGGGTGACCGGCCGGAATCTCTGGTTTGCATTGGAAGCTGGGCCGGGCCGTGACCACCAATGGTGGGAGACCAAGTTTTTCGAGGCGGGATTCCGAAAGCATCCCCTCATGTCGCTGGTCGTGCCTTACCCGGCGTCCGAGCGGGATGAGTCTCGCGTCATGCTTGTCCTGGAAAAGATTCCGGCGGCGGCACTCGCCAAGTATCCATTGAGCGCCCTGAAGGCCGAACGCGACCTGCACATGGATATGCTGCGGGAGGCGGGAGTTCGCTCGGAGGCGCACCTCGCCCGCTATCAACTGGCGGCCCGGCATGCGCGGGACGGCGGAGTCATCCTCGATGCCGCCTGTGGCCTGGGTTACGGCAGCGCCATGCTGGCGCAGCAGTTTCCCCACGCCCGGGTCATCGGCGTCGACATCAGTGAGTATGCGATCGACTACGCCCGCGCCAATTTTGCCGGCGTGCTGCCGAATCTGGAGTTCCACCTCGCCGACGCCTGCAACCTCTCCATGATTGCCGAGGGCACGGTCGACCTGGTGGTTTCGTTCGAGACGATCGAGCACGTGCCCGATCCGGGTCTTTTCCTGCGGGGCGCGGTGCAGCGGATGAAAGCCGGCGCCACGTTCATTGGCTCGATCCCGAATTTGTGGCTCGATGAGACCGGAAAGGATCCAAACCCGTGGCACTTTCATGTCTTCGATCTGCCCAAGTTCTACCAGCTCATGGCCGGTTTTTTGCATGTCTCCCATGTCTACCGCGAGAATGCCGGCGGCCATCTGCGCAACACGGCGTCCGGTCCTGATCTGCGGGCGGTGCAGCTGCCGGTGACGGACCAGTTGGAAGAGGCGGAATGGTGGATCATCGCGGCCAGAAAAACCCCGGCCGCGCTCGCCGCGACTGGGAAGAAACCGAGAATCTGGCTGATCGATGGCGAGATTCGCGGCCGGTTTTATGTGCAATTGCAGGAGTCGTTCGAAGCCGAATGGCTGATTGGCAGTTCCATTCAGCCGGAAAACCTGGACCTCGCCATCGTGAGCGACGAATGGTGGGCGCCGAGCAGCGTCGAGGTGCAGCGGCTCAAGCGGCTGGGCGTGCCGACGCTCCATGTGGTGGACGGGGTGGTGGATTGGAAGAATACCTGGGAGAATCCCCGTTCCTTGAGCGCCGCGGCAGGCCTGCCGCTGTTCCAGCCGGTGCTGAGCGACAAAATTGCCTGTCTGGGCCAGGCCCAGGCCCGGATCCTGGGAACGTGGGGCAACGCGGCCAAATGCGAGATTGTCGGCGCGCCCCGTTTCGACCGCTACTATGCGTTAAAGCGCCGGAAGCGGACGGCGGAGATGCCGGCACGTATCTTGATCGTCACGGCCAATACGCCCTATTTCAACGAGCAACAGCACGCCGACATTCTCGAGGGCCTGAAAGACCTGAAGGAGTTCTTCGCTCTCGCGGCGCAGGAGGGCATTCCCATCGAACCGGTCTGGCGCCTGACGAAAGGACTTGATGCCGAACTGGGACTCACGCCCGCCGCGACCGCGGCGCGGGAACTGGCGGACGTGTTGGGCACCGTCGACGGCGTGATCGGTTCATCCTCGACAGCCTTGCTCGAAGCCATGCTGCTCGGCCTGCCGACCGCGCTTTTGGATTATTCGAACTGCCCGCATTATCTCCAGCCCGCCTGGCAGATAACGGCGGCCAGGCAAATCCCGCTGGTCGTAGGCGAACTGGTCAATCCGCCGCCCCCCAAGATGCTCGAGCAGGAAACCGTGCTGCACGACAACCTGGAATGCGCCTCTCCCGCCACGGCCCGTCTCATCCAGTTGGTGACGGTCATGATCGAAGAGGGTCGCCGGGCCCGGAGGTGCGGCGAAATGCCGTCATTCCGCCCGCAAATGCTCTCGCCGGGGACTCCCGGGCAAATTCTCCCGGAAAATCGGTTCAACCTGGCCAAGCTGTATCCGGATCACCCGGTATTTCGGATCGACTCGATTGCGGAGTTGCAGGCCGAGCTGAATCACTGGCGAAAAAACCACTCCGAGAGCATGTGGAAATCATACGCCCTGCTGACGGTGCAATGGCGCTCCAAGCTGGAGGCCGCCACGATCCTGTCCGGTCTCGGGCAGTCGGAGGCGGCGGTCGATCTCATGATGCAAAGCTTGAAGGTCGTGGAGTCGTGCAACCAACCGGAGGTCGTCATGGAAGCGGTGCTCGAAGTGAGCACCCACTTGGCCCCCCACGATGCCGGCCGGACGCGTCGGCTGCTCGCCATGGCCCTGAACCTCGCCCGCCGGCTGGGCCGGGCCGACGCGATCCAGCGAGCCACCCAGATGCTTGAAGCGCTGTCGCCGCTCGATTCGAAGATGGCTTCATAGCCCGTCAAACCGCCACACCCCATGGCATCTTCCCCCAGCTCTTCGCCGACCCCGTCTACCGCGGACAACCCGTCGGGAAAACGCAACGCCGGATCGAGTTCGCCCACGAAAATCCTCTTCATCTCCCACGAGGCCTCGCGCACGGGCGCGCCGATATTCCTGCTGCATTTCCTGCGCTGGCTGCGGCGCGAGACCGACCTCGAGTTTGAAATCGTGCTCGGCAAAGGCGGACCGCTGGAGGCGGAATTCGCGGCCGTGGCCAAGGTTCAAAGCGTTCAGTTTTTGGCGACGAATCCCGCGGCGTTGCGCTCCTTCGGCCTGATTTACTCCAACACCGTCTGCAACGCGTCCCTGCTCGCCGCGCTGCCGGTCGGCCATATCCCCGTCATCACCCACGTGCACGAACTCGATTCGGGCTACGATTGGGTCGGAGCGCGGGCCATGGCCGGGATCATCGGGCACACGAGTCATTTCATCGCGTGCGCCAAAGCGGTGGCCGGTCGGTTGCGGAAGATTTTCGCCATCCCGGCGGACCGCATCAGCGTGCACCACGAGATGATCGACGGCAACGTCGTGGCCGCGAATGTCGCCGCCGCGGCCGGCTCGTTGCGGCAGGACCACGACATCCCCGCAGACGCCTTCGTGGTCACCGGATGCGGCAGCGTGGACCTCCGCAAGGGTCCGGATCTCTTCGTGCAGATGGCCGCCCGGCTCAAACGCCGGCTGGGCCCGGAGCGTCCGCTCCGCTGCCTGTGGATCGGTGCGATGAACTCGCCCGACCTCGCGGAGCATCTCCCGTTGGACGTGCGCAAGCTCGGACTCGCCGCCGAGGTCCGCTTCATCGGCGAGCTGCCGGCCCCGCACGGGTTGATCGCGCAGAGCGATGTCTTTTGCCTGACGTCCCGCGAGGATCCGTTCCCGCTGGTGATGCTGGAGGCGGCCGCGCTCGGGAAACCGGTCCTCTGTTTCGACGGCGCGGGCGGGGCGAAGGAATTCTGCGCCCATGGCGGCGGCCGGCCAGTGCCCTATCTCGATGTCGAGGCCATGGCCGCGACCACGGCGGAATGGCTGCTTGATCCGGCAACCCGCGCCGAAATCGGACGCCGCGGCGCCGAGGCCGTGCGCCAACACTTCGCCGTCGAGGCGATCGCGCCGGCTTTATGGAAGGAGTTGCAACGGCATCTCGCCTCGCCCGCCCCGGTCGGCCCGTTGAACCGACCGGAGGTGACCCTGGCCGACATCTATCGCACCTGGTCGCCTGATGAAATGCCGCAGCGCGTCTACGTCGAGGCCCACCTGCGGCGCGACACGGCGCGGAAACACGCCCGTCTGCTCGCGGTCGAAGGGCGCAAGCCCGAAGCCGTCAAGCTTCTGATGCAGGCCGTCAACGACGACATTGAACTGAAGAATCCCCTGGCGGCCTTTGAGAGTCTGGTGGAGATCAGCGAGGAGATGGCCCCGCTGGATGCGCGCCAGTCCGCGGCCTTGCTTGCCGCCGCCGAACGGTTTTCCCGGGCCCATCCGCATCTGCAGGTGGAAAACTTCCGGCGCAAAGCGGCGGGAGCGTAGCAGGGATCATTATTCCCAACGCCTTTATTCTCATTGTTTGACTGTAGGGCGGGATCGCCTGATCCCGCCTCGAACGTGATGCCACCATCGAACATAGGCGGGATCAGCGATCCCGCCCTACAACTTAAACTGCGAGCGCTCACCACGTCCGCGCGGCCATCGCCTCGCAGGCGTCCTCAAAACCGCGGGTGAAGCGTGCGACATCGCACAGCGGACCGGTGCGCAGCTGTTCGCGCAGACCGCGGCGCAGGGCCGCGAGCGCGGGCAAATCGCGTGCGGCCGCGACGGCACGGGCCAGGTAGTCGTCAGGCGTCGCGGCAATCCAATCGGGCAGGCCGGCGTGCGTCAGCAGGCTGGCGCCGACGCGGGAAACGTGGGTGGTCCCGGCCAGCGTCACCACGGGCACGCCCATCCAGAGGGCTTCGCAGGTGGTGGTGGTGCCGTTGTAGGGGAAAGGATCGAGCGCGATATCCACCCCGTGGTAGAGGCTCAGATGATCGGCCACGGAGAGCTCCTCGCCGTTGAGAACGAGCCGGGCGGGAGCGACGCCCGCGGCGGCAAAGGTTGCTTGCACGCGCGCGGCCACGCCGGGGTCGCCGAGGCCGCGCGACTTGAGCAACAGGCGCGACTCCGGCAGTTCGGCGAGCAGCCGGGCCCAGAGTGAGATGACCTCGGGCGTGACCTTGGCGAACTGGTTGAGGCAGCCGAATGTGACCGCGCCCGACGTGGTGGCGGGCAGGTCGTTGACGGCGGGCGCGTCGTCGTCGGGCCGGTAGCAGGAGAAATTCGCGGGCAAGCGCACCAACTTTTCCGTGTGCCACGCCTCGGTCTGGCCGACGGGATCGCTCACGGCGTCCGTGATCCGGTAGTCGATGGAGTCGAGACCGGTGGTGTTGGGATAACCGATCCAGGTGGCCTGCACGGGCGCGGGGCGCCGGGCGAAAACGAGCAACCGGTGCCGGGCGGAGTGACCGGCGAGATCGATCAGGAGGTCGAGGTGGTCGCTGCGGATGAGGGCGGCGGCCGCATCGTCGTCGAGGCGGGCGATGTCGCGCCAGTGCTCGGCCAGGCCGCGCAACCGCTCCGTGAACCGGTCGGGAGCCGCGACGCTGGCGTAACAGAAAACCTCGACGCGCGTCCGGTCGTGGGCGGCCAGCACGGGCTCGATGAAATAGGCCACGGCATGGTGGTTGAAATCGGGCGACACATAACCGACCCGCAGCCGGCGGCCGGCGGGCCGGGCGGCCGGCGCCACCGGTGCGGCGACCGCCAGTCGCGCGGCATGGAGTTCGTGCCAGCGCCGGTGCTCGGCGAAGATTTCGGCGGGGGCGAGGTCGGACAGGAAGTTGAGGGCGAACAGGAGATTGCTGTGCGTGTCGGGATCGGGCCGGGCCGCGAGCGCCGCGCGGAAATGCGCAACGGCCTCGGGCAGGCGGCCGGCCGCGCGGCACAGGCGGCCGAGGTTGTCATGGGCGGCGGCGTAGCCGGGCCGCAGACGCAGGGCGGCGGCGAAGGCGGCCTCGGCCTCGGTGGAGCGACCGGCGCTCAGCAGGGCGTGGCCCAGGACGTTGTGGGCCTCGGGGCGCTGCGGCTCGAGCGCGAGCGCGCGTTGAAAGGCCGCAATGGCCCCGTCGCGGTCGCCGCCCTCGAGACTGGCGACGCCCAGATTGAGCCACGCCGCCGCATGCCCGGGCCCCAGGCGCACCGCTTCGCGCAAGGCGGCGACGGCTTCGGCATAGCGACCGAGACTTTTCAGGGCGTTACCCGCCTGATGGTGCGCCTCGGCCAGGGCCGGATCGAGGGTCTGGGCGCGCGTGAAAGCCGCGAGGGCGTCCGCGGGACGGTCCAGCCGGCGCAAGGCCTGGCCGTGGGCCAGATGATAGGGCGCCGCGTTGGGCCGGGCCGCGACCGCGCGGGCGAGCAGCGACTCAGCCTGGTCGGCCGCGCCTTGTTGCAGGTGAACCTGTCCGAGGAGATGCAGCGCGTCGGGTTGCTTGGGGTCGGCGCGCAGGACGCGCTCGTAGAGGACAGCGGCCTCGGCCAGCCGGCCGGCGCGATGCAGCGACAGGGCCTGCGAGAGGAGCGCGGAGGGCGGAGGCATGGTGGAAGCGATAGGAACGAAGGGAAGGCGGGCAAGTCAATGCTCGGCGCCGTGAATAGCGGGTCGGCCCAGACGCGGCCGACAAAAAGACCCCGGGATAAAAACCGGGGTCATATTTGAACGGACCGAAAGCCCGGCCCGCCGTTCGTTCCGCCGCCTTATCCCGGCCACCCTGAACCGGGTGACCGGGAGTTTGGCGAATCAGACGAACCACTGACTATGATCGAACTCAGCCGATCAGCTTGAGGGCGACCTGCGCGCTCTGGTTGGCCTGGGCCAGCATGGCGGTGCCGGACTGAACCAGGATGTTCCAGCGGGCGAGCTGGGTGGACTCTTCCGCCACGTCCACATCGGTGATGCGGCTGCTGGCGGCCTCGAGGTTGGCCTTGTTGACCGTCAGCACCTCGCCGGCGAAGCCCAGGACGCTCTGCTTCGCGCCGTTGTTGGCGCGGGCGGTGGCGAGGGTTTCGATGGCCGTGGTGACGCCGGACAGCGTGCCGATGACGAGACCGGTCGGCATCGTGACGGCCGTCGAGGCGATGGCGCCGCCGCCAGCCTCGGTGGTGTTGGTGCTGATCGAGCTCTTCAGGCTGATACCGTTAAAGGTCTCAGCGTCGAGGAGCGTGATCTCCGCCTGCAAGGCCGTGAACTCCGAGTTGTAGTTCGCCTTGTCACCGGACGTCTTCGTCGGGTCCATGTTGAGCGTCGCGAGCTCGCTCATACGGTCCAGCATCTTGCCAACGACCTTGAGCACCCCGTCCTGCGTCTGCAGGAACGAGATGGCGTTGGAGATGTTGGTGGAGGCCGCGCCCTGGCGCTTCGCCGCCGCCGACAGTTTCATCGAGACCGCCAAACCGCCGGCATCATCCGACGGATTGACGATTTTCGAACCGCTCGAAAGCCGGTTGAGGCTCCCTTGCAGTGCTTTGTTCGAAGCGGACAGGTTGTTTGAAGCAACCGTGGCCGCGTAGTTGGTATTAATCACGACTGACATGGTAGTATCCTTCCTTGATCTAAATGTCCCCGTCCGTGGGGACAGCCGAATCCGGAGGGTCAGCGCCGGATCGCGCCGTTCGGGCTAGAAAGCCCAAAGGGTATCGCGCTTGCGCGCGAAGGTGGGGTCTGGGTCAAGGAACGGCCTCCGGATAGACAACCGCCAGGAAGTCGCGCGGGGCCGGTTCACTAGGCCGGCCCCGCGCCCGGAAGGCGCGCGCGTCAACCCTGCAGAAGCTTGAGCGCGATCTGCGAACTCTGGTTGGCCTGAGCCAGCATGGCCGTGCCGGACTGGACGAGGATGTTCCAGCGAGCGAGTTCGGTGGACTCGTGCGCCACGTCGACGTCGAGGATCCGGCTGCTGGCGGCCTCGAGGTTCGACTTGTTGATCGTCAGCACCTCGCCGGCGAAACCCAGCACACTCTGCTTCGCGCCGTTGGAGGCGCGCGCGGTGGCAAGAGTCTCGATGGCCGTGGTGACGCCCGACAACGTGCTGATGACGAGGCCGGAAGGCATCGTGAACGCGGCGGTGGTGATGCTGCCGCCGCCGGCTTCCGTCGTGGCGGTGGTGATCGCGCTCTTCAGGTCGATGCCGTTGAAGGTCTCGGCCGCAAGGAGTGTGATCTCCGCCTGGAGGGCGGTGAACTCCGAATTGTAGTTGGCCTTGTCACCGGAACCCTTCGTCGGGTCCATGTTGAGCGTGGCCAGCTCGCCCATGCGGTCGAGGATCTTGCCGACGACCTTCAGCACGCCGTCCTGCGTCTGCAGGAACGACACGGTGTTGGCGATGTTGTTGATCGCCGCGCCCTGCCGCTTCGCGGCGGCCGACAACTTCATGGACACGGCGAGTCCGCCGGCGTCGTCGGAGGGGGTGACTATCTTCGAGCCGCTGGAGAGCCGGTTCAGGCTCTTCTGCAAACTGTCGTTCGAGGCGGCGAGGTTGTTCGCAGCCACGGTGGCTGCGAAGTTCGTGTTGATGACTACTGACATGGTGATCTTCCTTGATTTCTAAGTGCGACGTCCGTGTCGCAGTCGGCCCTGGGTAATCGGCCCCGGGGCGGTCCGGCCTTGTTTCTGATTCGCGGCAGGGGGAGTATCGGCGCGCCCCGCGGAAATATTCAGTGCCGGGGCACCGATATATATTTTCCGAGACCCGCCGCACGGCCGCCGTCGGCGTTATTGCCTCGACCGGCAGGCGGCGGACGGGGCGGGAAAAATCGTCCCACCGGTTCCGAGGCGCTTAACTTTTCACCCACCCGGCCGATAAGGGAGTGGGGCAATATCGTCCCCTCTCTCCTTCCCTGCCCATGGCCACCGTCAACGTCTCGAATTTCCTCACCAAGTCCTTCGACTGGCAGACCATGGTCGACCAGCTCATCGAGGTGAGCAGCCGGCCCAAGGTGACCTTGGAAAAGGAGCAGGTAAAAAACACGGAAAAGATCGCCGCGCTGACCGAGATCAAGACGGCGATGCAGGAACTGCAGGACTCCGTGCAGGCGCTGCGCGAGACGGCCGTCTTTTCCGCTCGCACCGTCTCCTCCGACACCGCGAACACCACGTGGAAGGCCAACTCGACCGCCGGTGCGGCGCTGGGCACCCACCGGATCGCCGTGACCCAGCTGGCCACCGTGGCGAAGCTGCAAGGCAACACCGACATCGGGGCCGGGCTTTCCGGCAGCACGCTGGCCACGCTGAACACCGCCGCCACCATCACGGCGGGCTTTTTCTCCATCAACGGCAAGCACGTCGCGATCAGCACCACCGATTCGCTGGACCAGGTCTTCACCGCCATCAACACGGCGACGGCCGGCGCGGTGACGGCCGCCTACAACGCCGCCAGCGACCGGATCGAGCTGACCAGCAGCGGCCCGCTGATGATCGGCGCGGCCAACGACACCAGCAATTTCCTCGGCGCGATGCGCCTCACCAACAACGTCACCTTCGACGGGGGCACCGGCACCTACTCCACCACCAGCAGCAGCACGCTCGGCACGGTCAAGCTCAACAGCCCGCTGGCCTCCGCCGGACTGCGGACCGCCGTCCCCGGCACCGGCTCCTTCTCGCTCAATGGCGTGGCCATCGACTATGACGGCGCCACCGACTCGCTCGCCACGGTGCTCGCCCGCATCAACGCCTCCGGCGCCGGCGTCACCGCCGCCTACGACGCCGTCAACGACCGCGTGACCCTCGCCAACAACAAGACGGGCGACTTCGGCATCACCCTCGGCGGCGACACCGGCGGCCTGCTCGACTCGCTCGGGCTCACCGGCGGTGCCTTCGCCGCCGGCCAGGACGCGCAGTTCACGGTCAACGGCGGCCCCGTCCTCACCAGCTCGAGCAACACCCTCGATCCCACCGCGCACGGCATCACGGGCCTCAGCGTGACGGTGAACTCCGAGACGACCCAGACGCTCGAGGTCGTCACGGACGGGGCGACCTCGTTCACGGCGATCCAGAACTTCATCGAGAAGTTCAACACCGTCCAGTCGCTGATCGACACCTCCACCAAGATCACGTCCTCGGCCGGCAAGGTCACCACCTCCATCCTGTCCGACAACCGCGAGGTGGACAAATGGGCCGACCAGCTGCGCGCCCTGGCCTTCGGCACCATCTCCGGCCTGACCGGCTCGGTGAAACGCCTCGACGATCTCGGCATCGATTTCGACGGCATCACCGGCCAGCTCGCGATCAAGGACGAGGCCAAGCTCTCCACCACCCTGCTCGAACGCCCCGACGACGTCGAAGCGTTCTTCCTGTCGGGCGACACCGGCCTCGTGTCGAAGGTCTACAGCTTCCTGACCACGGCCAAAAAGGCCGACCTCGACGCGCAGACCCGGCTCAGCAAGGACAACCTGAAGATCGACACGCAGATCGCCGACATCCAGCGCCGCCTCGACGCCGAGCGCGAGAAGCTGACCAACTCCTTCCTGGCCATGCAATCCGCCCAGTCGAAGGCCCAGAGCCAGAACACCTACCTGACCAACACGTTTTTCAAAAACACCTCCAGCAGCTGATGAACACTTCACTCCGCCTTGCATGGAACTGGCTGCGCCGGCCCGCGGGACTGGCCGGACTGGCGGCCCTGCTCGCCGCCACCGGCTGTGCCGGCCCGACCGGATTCGAAGATCCCCTGGTCACCGGACCCTTTTACCAGCCGCGCAATTTCGCCGGGGATACCGTGATGCCCGCGACCCTGCGCCGCGTCGTGCTGCTGCCGGTCTGTGCCGGCGACCTCGCCCCGCCGGAGACGGCCGCCAAGCTCGACCAAGCCCTGCTGGTCGCGCTGCAAAAGCAGGCCCGTTTCGAGGTGGTCGCCCTCTCGCGGGCCGACAGCCGGATCTGGTTCGGCGCCGCGGAATTTTCCTCCGCCGGCGCGCTGCCGCCGGACTACCTCCGCAAGATCGGCGCGAAGTTCGCCGCCGATGCCGTTCTCTTCGTCGACCTCACGGATTACCAACCCTACCGCCCCCTGGCCGTCGGCTTCCGCGCCAAGCTCGCCACGATCACGGAAACGCGCCTCGTCTGGACGTTCGACGAGGTGATCTCCACCCGCGACCCCGGCGTGGCCAACCGCGCCCGGCGCCAATACTTCCAGTCCGACCCCGGCCGCGAGCCGGTGGACCTCAGTCCCACCGTCCTGCAAAGCCCGGGCCGTTTCGCCACCTTTGCGGCCGAGGAGATGTTTCAGACCCTGCCTCCCCGCTGAATGGCACAATCCTTTTACTCGAATCAGCCTAAAGTCCGGCCCCGGCAGGACGATAGAGCCTTTAACAACCAACGGCGTTCCCTGTCGCCCTCATCAGTGGCTGACCGTTCCAAAGGAGATCCCTCATGATCAACTCAACGCCCCGTCCCGACCGCACCACGCGCCCCGACTTGGTCGCGTCCACCAGCACCCGGCCCCACGTGATTCCGCCCGGCGCCGACCGGTTCTCGGCCGAAAACTCCCTCGCGCTCCGGGCCGCCCTGGCCGCCCAGCCCGAGATCCGCCCTGAAGTCGTCGCCCGCGGCCGCCTCCTGGCCGCGGATTCCGCCTATCCCTCCTCCGCGGTGCTCCGCCAGGTCGGCGAAGCCATCCTGCGCGCCCCCGATTTCTCCGAAGACGCTTCCTGAGCCCGCCCATGCTCGCTCAAAACTACGTCCGCACCTATCGCACCAATTCGGTCCTGACCGCCAGTCCCGGGCAACTCGTTCTCATGCTCTATGACGGGGCGCTGAAGGCCCTGACCCTCGCCGACGAGGCGCTGGCCCGCCCGGCCGACGATTTCCGGCGCATCGCGGTCATCAACGAACAGCTGCTGAAGGCCCAACGCATCCTCAGCGAACTGCAGGGCACGCTCAATTTCGAGGCCGGCGACGGCAAGCTGGCCCGCGAAATGGACCGCCTCTACGACTATTACATCCGGAAGCTCCTGGAAGCGAACATCCGGAAAGATCCCGCCCCCGTGAAGGAGGTCGAACGGCTCCTGCGCGAGCTGCGCGACGGCTGGGCCGAGATGCTGCAAAAGAACGACGCCCCCCGCAGCGAGTCCGTGCGCAGCGTCGCCTGAACCATGGAACTCCCCTCCGCCAAAGCCGACCGCCTGATCACCGCGCTCGAGGATCTCGCCGGACAGGAGGGCACGTTGCTCCTCTCACCCGGCCTGCCCGAGGCCGAGCAACTGTCCGCGCTCGCCGACCGCGCCGCGCCGCTCGTGCACGAGCTCGGCGCGCTCATGAGCGACCCTCTCGCCGGACAATGGCGGCCCCGGGTGAAGGCGCTCATGGTCCGGCGCCTCGTCAATTCCGCGCGGCTCGACGCCCAGGTGACCCGGTTGCAGACGGATTTGCGTCGTATCGACGAAGCCCGCGGACGGATCGCGAGGATGGCTCCGGTTTACGCCGGCGGCCTGCCCGCCCAGGCCCAAACACGGCTGAACTCCGCAGCCTGAGACGGAAGACTTTCCGGTCTATTGCGACTATCTCTTGGTGCACCGGCTTCCCGGTTCGACGGGCTCACGGCCCTGAGCGGAGTCGAAGGGCAGCCGGTGAGAAGCACTGCGGCTGGAAGCCGCAGCCACTCAAACCGGCGCGCCCTCAACCGACGAGGACCGCCCGCTCTTCTGCCGTGTCCGGCTGGCAATTCCCGGCTGCCGCCGTCTGTGCCGGCGGACCGGCCATCCACTCGGCGGCGGCCTGGCGGGCTTCCCGGCGCCAGTCGACGTCGGGCTTGGCGTAGATGGACAGGCCCCGGGTGTCTTCCCGGCCGGCCCAGCCGAGCAGGGCCTTGAGGCAGGGCGTGCCGTCGGCCAAGGCATAGGATTGGAGCATCACGGTGCCGCGATCCTCCCGGCCGCCGGACGGCGGACACACGGCGAGGGTCAGCCGGGCGAGCCCGAGCTGGTAATTGACCAGGCGGCCGCATTCCCACGTGCCGCCGTCGGCGGGAGCAGGGTCATCGGCGAGCAGGGCGTTTTGAAAATCGGTGAGGAAGGAGAGCAGCCGGTTGTGCATGCGTATAGCCTGGGCTGCCTCTCTATCGGCCAAAGCACGGTTAACTTTAGGCAAAAAATGCCGCATGGATTGTCTCGCCGCGCGCCTGCACCTGGCTTGGGATAAAGTCCGATGGGTTCCACGCCTCGCTAATCTTCCGCCGTCTCGCCACGCTTTCCGATGTCGCTCGAAAAAATCCTCATCATCGAAGACGAGCCCGTGGTTCGTAACCTGTTGAGCGAGATATTCGCCCGGAGAAAATTCACCGCGGTCGCCGCCGAGACCCTCGCGCAGGCCGAGGTTCACCTGGCCCGGGAATCGTTCGACCTCGTGATGCTCGACATCCGCCTGCCGGACGGCGACGGCCAGCAGTTCCTCGAACGCCTCGCCACCCTGCCCGAGCGCCCGCTGGTGGTCATGGTTACCGGCTACGGGTCGATCGAGTCGGCGGTCTCCTGCATGCGCGCGGGGGCGTTCGACTACGTCCTGAAGCCCTTCACCCCGTCGCAAATCGACATCATCCTCAAGAAGGCGCAGACTTATCTCCAGCTCGTGCAGGTCAACCGGTTGCTCAGCGACCAGGCCGAGGAGGAGGACGGCGCCCTGGTCGGCCGCAGCCCCGTGATGCAGCGCCTGCGCCAGCTGATCGAGCGGGTGGCCCCCACCGATGCGACCGTGCTCATCACCGGCGAGAACGGCACCGGCAAGGAAATGGTCGCCCGCGAGCTCTACCGCCGCAGTCCCCGCCGGAAAAACCCGTTCATCAAGGTCAACTGCGCCGCCATTTCCGAAAACCTCATCGAAAGCGAATTCTTCGGGCACGAACGCGGGGCGTTCACCGGCGCCACCGAGCGGCGCGAGGGCCGCTTCGAGCTGGCCAACCAGGGCACGCTGCTGCTCGACGAGGTGAGCGAGATCCCCGCCAACCTCCAGGCCAAGCTGTTGCGCGTGCTGCAGGAACGCGAGTTCGAGCGCGTCGGCGGCAACCGCACCATCAAGGTCAACGTCCGCATCATCGCCACGTCGAACCGCGATCTGCTCGGCCACGTCACCACCGGCTCGTTCCGACAGGATCTTTACTACCGGCTGAACGTCTTCCCCGTGCACGTGCCGGCGCTGCGCGAACGCCCGGAGGACATCCAGCCGCTGGCGGACACCTTTCTCACCCGCATTTCCCGCCGCCAAGGCATCAAGGTGGCGGGCTTTGCCGAGTCCGCCCGCACCGCCCTGCTGGCCTACCGCTGGCCGGGCAACGTGCGCGAACTGCAGAACACCATCGAACGCGCGGTCATCCTGACGGAACCCGGCCGACTGGTCTCGGCCGCGGCCCTCGGCCTGCCCGCGCCGGAAAGCACGGCTTCATCCGGCGAAGCCCTGCTCACCTCGACCGCTCCCTTCGATTTTGAAAGATCACCGGGCACCGGGGAGGAATCGACCATCGCCGCGCTCGTGGCGGACAACGGGGTGCAGACCATTGCCGCCCTGGAAAAACAGGCCATCAAGGGCGCCCTCGCGCATACGCTCAACAACCGCACCAAGGCCGCGGAGATGCTCGGCATCAGCATCCGCACCCTGCGCAACAAGCTGCAGGAATACCGCGAGGCCGGCGAACCCGTCGACACCGGGTCGGACAGCGCCGGGTAGGATTTCTCCCAACGGTGGAACGCGGCCTCTGGACGCGTTTTTTCCGATGCGCGCATCCTGAAACGCGTCCAGAGGCCGCGTTCCACCCGCCGGGCCCCGGCTCCGCTTTCCCCCAAGAATGGCGTAAAGTCCGCGGAGCGCGGGTCGATTAACGGGAAGACAGTCCTGTCCCACCTTTCTATCTCATGCCCACCACCCTGGAGCTTTCCGAGAACCTGATCCGCGAGAACATCAACCGTGCCATCGCCGACGTCTTCAAGACCATGCTCGGTCGCGCGACCACCCTCGTCGCCTCCGCCACGCAAAGCGACGGCATGGGCTGGCCTCCCGCCCCCGTGGCCGCCGGCGAGGCGCCCATCCCCCAGGTCGTGGGCATGGTGGGCTTCCTCGGCGACGCCAACGGGCTCATTTATCTTTATTTCCCGGCCTCCTTCGCCCGGCTCGCGACCAGCCAGCTCCTCGGCATGTCGCTGGCCGAGATCGACGAGGCCGGCGACGAGGTCATCAACGACGCCATCGGCGAACTCACCAACATGAGCGTCGGCGGCTTCAAGAACGGCCTCTGCGACGCCGGTTTCCCCTGCAAGCTAACCATCCCCTCCATCCTCCGGGGCAGCAATTTCTGTGTCGAACCCATCACCGATGCCGAGCGCTACATCTACCGCTTCGACTGCGGAGGTGACAAGATCGTGACCGATATCCTGCTCAAGGGCAGCGAGTGAACACCTTTTCCCGAGCCGCCATGCGAAACAAGATCCTCACCGTCGACGATTCCAAAACCGTCCGCATCATCGTGCGGAAAGCCTTCAAGCCCTTTGACTGCGAAATCCTCGAGGCCTCCAACGGCGTCGAAGGCCTCGCCGTCGCCGCCAAGGACATGCCCGACCTGATCCTCCTGGACGTGACCATGCCCGTGATGGACGGGGTCGAGATGCTCACCAAGCTCAAGTCCGACCCGCAGCTCAAGGGCATCCCCGTCATCATGCTCACCGCCGAAGGCGGCCGGGACAACGTCCTCAAGATCGCCAAGATCGGCATCCGCGACTACCTCGTGAAGCCCTTCAAAGAGGACATCCTCGTCGAGAAGGCCGGCCGCGTGATCGAGCTCAAGCCCCTGGCGGACGCCCCGACCAAGGCCCGCTCCATCCTGGACGCCGCCTCCATCCTCATCGTCGAGGACAAGCCGGTGATCATCCAGCAGATCAAGGACGGCCTCAAGCACACGCCCTGGAACATCACCGGCGTGAGCACGCAGGGCGAGGCCATCGACCACTGCGCCAAGGCGCCGCCCGACCTCATCATGATCAGCCTCTCGCTGCCCGAGGACGCGGCCTTCACGCTCTTCCGCGTCATCCGCGCGAACGTGAAGAACAAATACACGCCCATCTTCGCCCTCGTCGTGAAGACCGAGACCGCCGCGCAGCAGCAGGCGCAGACCGTGGGCTTCACCACCGTCGTCACCAAGCCCATCGACGTGGGCGACCTCGAGTCCAAGATCGCCAAGGCGATGAACCTCGACACCTCGCAGCGCTATTTCCGGACGGAAGACGAGTGCCTCATCATGCGGGTGCCCGAGAACAGCTCGCCCGCCGTGCTCGCCGAGATCTCCATTTATCTCAAGCAGAAGCTCGCCGAAGCGGTCGACGCCGGCCTCAACAAGGCCGTCATCGACGTGCATGCGCTCAAGTCGCTCCACATGGGCGTCATCAAGCTGCTCGTCCAGGCGATGCAGACCTGCCGCGACCTCGGCACCCAGTTCACCCTCGTCGGCAACCCGCACATCATCTCCGAGTGCAAAGGTTTCGAGGACACCCGCAACTGGGTCTTCGTCGACACCATCGAGGAAGCCAAGGCCAGCCTGATCAAGGCCCCGGCCGCGCCGGCCGAAGCCACCCCCGTCCCCGCCGGCACCTGATTCGTCCCTTTGGTTGGGTGTGTGTGGCATAAGCACCGCAACGCAAGTCGCGGTGCTTATTGCTTGGACGCGATCTTGAACGCACGCCGCCCGCCCGTTCGACAAGCTCCGGCCTTGCCTGACAGGAAACCATTTGCACCAACCTCCTGTTTGCGTGGCTGCGGCTTCCAGCCGCAGGGCTTCACCGGCTGCCCTTCGACTCCGCTCAGGGCCGTGAGCCCGTCGAACCGGGAAGCCGGTGCCACATCCAAGCCGAAGCACCTGTCAGCCGAAGGATCTCGGCCGCGTGCCGGGCCGCGTCATCAGGCGGTCGCCGCCGGTTTACCCGGGGCGTGCCGATGGCCATCGACCAGCAGACGGAGGTCATCGATCGACTGCTTGAGCGCGCCGGACTGCGCGCTCAGCTCCGCGGCAGCCGCGGCGGTCTCCTCGGATCCGGCGGCGTTGGTCTGGGTGACCCGGTCCATCTCGCTGACTGCCGTGTTGATCTGGCCGATGCCCTGGCTTTGTTCGTGGGAGGCGGTGGTGATCTCGGCGACGAGTTCGTCGACCTGCCGGGCCTTGGCCACGATGATATCGAGGGCGGTGGCGACCTTGCCGGAGATGAGCACGCCCTGCTCGCCATTGCGGATCGCAACCTCGATCTTGGCGGCGGTTTCCTTGGCGGCGGCGGCGGAGCGCTGCGCCAGGCTGCGCACCTCCTCGGCGACAACGGCAAAGCCGGCGCCGGCCTCGCCCGCCCGGGCGGCCTCGACCGCGGCGTTCAACGCGAGGATGTTGGTCTGGAAGGCGATTTCGTCGATCGTCTTGATGATCTTCGCGATTTCGCTGGAAGAGGATTTGATGGCGTCCATGGCCTGGCGCATCTCGGCCATGTCCTTGTGCCCGGATTCGGCGGCGGCGCGGGTTTCGCTGGAACTGGCCTTGGCCGAACCGGCGCTGTCCGCGTTGCGCTTGGTCATGGAGGAGAGCTCCTCGAGGGAAGCGCTGGTTTCCTCGAGCGAAGCGGCCTGCGCGCTGGCTCCCTCGGCCAAGGAATTGCTGGAGGAGGCGATCTCGCCCGCCGCCGCCGCGGTCTGGATGCTCGCCGCATCGATCAACCCGATGACCTGGTCGAGCGGGCGGTCGATGAAGCGGCCGTTGAAGACGTAGAAACCGCCCACGGCGGCGAAGAGCAGCAGCAGGCTGACCAAGCTCATGCTCTTCATCGTCCCGGCGATCACGGTGTCGTTGGTCAGCGGAGCCTTCAGGACGAACGCACCCTTGATGGTGTCGCGCTTCAGACCCTCCATGGGGAAACCGAGCAGATCCTTCCCGTCCCCGGTCGGACTGAGCGCAGGGTCGCCATGACAGGCAAGGCAGCTTTGCGCCAGTTTCACCGGCCGCGCGAGGATGAGCTGGTTGGTCCGCTGGTCCCGGAAGAAATACTCCTCCTGCCCCGCGGCGAAGGCCTTGAAGGCCTCGGCATATTGTCCGCCCACGTCGTTCTTCGGGTTGCGGCCGGGAATGTCGGGATGCGAAGGCGTGTAGAACTCGTAGCCCTGCGCTTTGGCGGACTTGGCCGCCGCCTGCCAGGAAGCGACAATCGGAATGGTATTATAGAGCGAGGTCTCCCGGTAGGACTCGTGCAGGGGACGGCCCCCGGTCTCGGTCCGGGCGGTGGCGGCCAGGCCGGCCAGGTCAAATGATCTGGCCAGGTGCATGTGATCCATGTTGGCGGCCATCGTCTCGGCCTGCTGGAGCACGACATTCATCTGCTCGTGCAGCGCGTTGACGCGGTTAGCCTTGGATAGCCAGTAGACGGTGGCTGCGCCACCCAGCCCGGTCGTGATCACCGTGGCGATGACGGCCAGAATAATTTTTGTGCTGAGCTTCATGCTGGAGCGCGGGAATTTCATTCCAGCCGGAGGCTCCAAGCCGTGGCGGGATATCATCCGAATCGGACGCTTCCGAAGAATCTTTACCCTGATCGGTGATGATTGCGCCAATGCGGCATACGTGGGCAGACAGGTGGCAAGCCCACCACGATCCACGCCTCAGCTGTTTATTTCACACGCAGAATGATGACCGGCGACAATCTGATTGCTGGAGCCGCAGCGACCCCGCTGCGGTTTTGCGAGCGAACCACGGCGAGGTCGCCATGGCCCCATGAAATAATCAGGTTCAGCGCTCCTGGAAAAACTCGTCCGCCTTGCCGGCTCCGTTGACGACCAGCTGGCGGGCGACCGGCCGGATCAAGGGCGCCGAGTGAACCGCCTTGGTGCCCCTGGCCCGGCCCGCCGTCTGCGCCACCGGACGGGAAGGAGTGACGATTTTAACGGCGGGTGCAGCAGCGCCGGTGACGAGCTGCTGCAGATCCCGCACGGCGTCGTTCAGGAGCACGGCCTGGGCGTTGAGTTCCTCGGCGGCGGCGGCACTTTCCTCGGCGGAGCCGGCGTTGGACTGCACGACCTTGTCCATCTGGCCGACGGCGGTGTTGATCTGCTGGACACCGTCGTTCTGTTCACGGCTGGCGGTGGCGACCTCGCCGATAAGCGTGTCGACCTGGCGGACCTTGTCCACGATCTCGGCGAGCCGCGCGGCCACCTTGCCGCTGATTGCCACGCCTTGGGCGGCCTTGCCGATGGCGGCTTCGATCTTGCCGGCCGTTTCCTTGGCCGCGGTGGCGGAACGTTGCGCGAGGTTGCGCACTTCCTCGGCCACGACCGCGAAGCCGGCGCCGGCCTCGCCGGCGCGGGCGGCCTCGACCGCGGCGTTTAACGCGAGGATGTTCGTCTGAAAGGCGATCTCATCGATGGTCTTGATGATCTTCGCGATGTCGTCGCTCGAGGTCTTGATATCCTTCATCGCGGAATCCATCGCCTGCATGTCGCTGGCGCCCGTGTCGGCCGCCGTGCGGGCCTGGCGCGTAAGTTCGTTGGCGCGTCCGGCGCTCTCGGCGTTGCGCTTCGTCATGGATGACATCTCCTCGAGAGAGGAACTTGTTTCTTCCAGGCTCGCCGCCTGTTCGCTCGCCCCTTCGGCGAGGGACTGGCTGGCGCTTGAGACCTGGCCCGCCGCGGATGCGGTCTGGCTGGCGCCGGCCTGAAGACTGTCCGCCACCACCATGACCGGCCGCGTGATGCTGCGGGCGGTGAAATAGATGATCACGACGCCGGTCAGCAGCGCGCCCAGACCGAGGGCCAGATTGATCATACCCATATGGGTGACCACGGCGGTCGCCTCCTGCATCGGCACGGTGGCGATGAGGACCCAGCCGAGCATGTCGCTTTTCTGGAAACGGGTGGTCTTGTAGATGCCATCGTAGGTGTAGTTGACCTCACCGGACTTGGCCCGCTGGATCGCCGCCCCCCACTCGAAGTCGGCCAGCTTCGCCTTCAGGATCTGGGTGCCGTCCGGGTGCGCGATAAAAATGCCCTTCTCGTCGACCATGTAGGCATAGCCCGTTTCGAGAACCTTGATATGGGAGACGAAATTGGTGCTGAACCAAGTCAGGTCCAACGACGCGAAGAGGACACCGCGAACGATGTCGCCTTCCTTGACCGGGGCAGCGATCACGACGATCGGATTGCCGTTGATCCGGCTCTTCAGAACTTCGGAGACGGTCGCTTTGCCGGCGACGGCGTCCTTGAAATACTGGCGGTCGGCCACGTTGAGCTTGCCGATCACCTCGGCGGTGTCCGCCGCCAGCGTGTCGCCCTTGAGGTCCACCAGCTGGAGGTTGGCGAAGAATGCGTAGGTTTGCCGGGCGTGGGTCAGCTCGCCGCTGATCACGGACTGCGCGGCGGCGGCGTCCGGCGTCGCCCGGAGGGCGGCCAGGACGTGGGGCTGCGCCGCCCATTGGATGACATTCAGCCGCTGGCCGTCGACCCAGCTGTCGACCTGCCGGACGCCGGCGCCGACGATCTGGTCGAGTTGATCATCGAGCGCGTCCTCGAGCGACGCGCGGCTCATCCAAAAAGAGACGGCACTAAGAGCGACGATGACGGTGATGAGCAGCGTCAGGGAAGGAACGAGGATGCGATTGCGTAGATTCCAGTTCATGGGAACATTGGGTTGGGTTTGGCTTAAAAGGTGCGCTTGAGGCTGATCGAGATCGCGTGTCGGCGGAATTCACGGCCGGCGGTGGCGGCGAGCAGGCTCTCCCCCCGGTCGTAGGTCGCGGCGAGCTCCGCGTTGAAACGGGGGTTGAAGGCATACTGGAGCTGGACGCCCGGAGTGTAGATGCGATCGCGGCGGGCGACCGGTGCATGCCAGTCGGCGGCGCAGACCTTGAAGCTGGATCTGACGCCAAACCGGTCACTGCACCGGTGCTGCCAGCTGATCTCACCGGACGTGTCCGCGTAGACACTCACGCTCGAGGAGGCCGGATGATCGGCCCGGCGCAGGCTGAACTGGATGGTATCGCGCTTGGTCGGCGTGGCCGCGGCGGAGGCGTCGATCCACAATTGGGACTTGTTCCGGTCGAAGGCGGCCGGCGTGCCGGCGGCATAAGTGCGGGTCTCAAATCCCGCCAGCAGGTTCAGTTGCAGCCAGGCCTTGGGCGAGCCCTCGATGCCGGCCACATAGCGCCGCAGCCAGCTGTCGTAGGGACTGTCCACCCCGAGGTTGCTGGACTGGGCTTGCCGGCCGTAGCGAAAGCCGGCGATGAGGCGGGTCTTGGGCGCCACGGCATAGCCGGCCTCCACCCCGCCGGTGACTTCACTGCGGTCGATGTAATTGGAGCAGCCCGTGAGCGTCGTCTGGTTCGTGCGGAAATCGTGCCAATAGCCCGCACCCACGACGCGCACAAGCCAGCGGCCGGCGGTGACGGCGAGCTTGAAACTGCTCCGGTCGGCGAAAGCCTCGCGGCGATCGCGCACCGCCGTGCCGCCGATGGCGGGTGCGCCGCCCGGGCCGCCGAAAATCGGGGCATCCACGCTGCCGTCGGTCCAGATGCCGCTGTTGGTCAGGCTCCAGCTGAGGGCGCCGTCGCTGCCGCCGAGACTCACGGCGGTGCGATGGATGAAATGATCTTCCGTCGAGGCCGAATGAAAGCGGACCGCCTCCGGCGCATAGCTGGCGGTGAATCCGAACAGGGCGGACTGCTTCTTTTCCAAACCGAGCGAAGCAGACAAGCTTGTGACCATCGATCCGAGGCGGGCCGGCGCGGCGCCCACTGTGGCCGGGTTGGGCGCGTGATCCTGGAGAAAGACGTTCGAGTCGTAAGTCTCGCGCAAGGTGAGCGAGGTCGAAGTCTTCCAATCAGATGCCGCGAAGCCTGCGACTGGAGCCGCGAAAACCGCAGTCAGCAAGATGGCGCACAAGAACCTTGTACTGCACACCGTCCGAGTCGGAAATCGCATTGTCTTCTGAGCCATGTTCCCCCTATCGGCCGGCCTTTAGGTGAATTAACACCTAAAATTAGGTGGTCTCCGATAACTTCTATGAATATTCAGCGACAATGGCTTGCGCGATCGATCGGCGACCCGGCTAAGAACCTATCCGATATCACGCTGATGGCTGGCTGGCGGGCCGAGCTCCCGCGAGGCCGGCGCGCGCCGACGGTGGTCCGGCCTCGCAGGAGCTCGGCCCTCCGCTGGGGATATTCGGCTAGGCTCTCAGTCGAACGCAAATTCCCTCTGGCGGGTTTGCCACCGAGTGGTGGTCGCCGGTTTCCATACCGGCGACAGAGGATCCGCGAGCACACCGAAGCGTCGGTATGGAAACCGACGCCCACCCGACTGCATCGATACGGCTCAGAACACGAGCTGCATGCGCCCGATGAAACGATCCTGATGCTTCGAGGAGTTGGGCGGCGTGCCGATGAGGTAGTTGAGCTGGAGCTTGAGGTCGTCGCCGTTGATGAAATACGTGACGCCGATGGTGCGCAGCGTCGTCTGGTCGGAAGCGAGGTCGGTGTTCGGGTCGTAGGACTCGTAACGAACGATGCCCTGCCATTTGTTGGGAACGAAGAAATAGGAACCCGCGAGAGACCAGCCTTGGGCGTCGGTGTCGGCGCCCACGTCGCGGTCGAAATGCGTGCGCAGGATTTCCGCATCGATTTCGGCGCCGGCGAAATAAATCTGGGCATCGGCGCCGCGGCCGGTGCGGCGGCCGGTGAACGTGCCCGTGTCGCGGCCGGTGAAGCCGTTGACGCCGAGGTTGAGCTTCACGCCGTCCCGGTCGAACGCCGTGGCGAACACGCGGCCGAGAGAGGTGAACTGCTCGTTGTCGTTGAAACTGACGTTGGTGCCGTTGCCATTGACCACCGCCGCCGCGTAGCCGAGCTTCTTCTGGAAGAACGAGCCGGCCACCATCGTCCCGACCTGGCGCGGGATCGTGAGCATGTCGTTGGGCAGCGTGCGCTCGATCGTCAGGGTCTTCGTGTCGGGGAGCAGCTGGTCGTAGCCGTAGGGCACCTTGAACTGCCCGAGGGTCACGTTGGCGAAGGCGTGCCTGGTCCAGACGACGTAGGCGTCGCTGAGCTGCGCCCGGAAACCCGACGTCGAGTTCAGCGAGTTGTTGCCCCAGTCGGACTGGAGCACGAAGTCGAAACCGTTGGCGAACGAGCCCTTGATCCCGAGGCGCGCGCGGCGGATGAGGAACCGGTTGGCCGCGGGAAAACGGGAGTCGGCGGCGTCGCCGAATTCGGCGTTGGTCTGAAGGTAACCGCCGATGGCGAGCTTGGCTTCCTTGCCGAGGACGCCCACCCGGACCGGGGCGACGCCCTTGGCGTCGTAACCGAGCTCGCGACGCAAGCCCTGGTTTTCCTGGCGCAAGGCGTCCACCTGGGCCTCGAGTTTCTGCAGCCGGGCCTCGAGTGAACTCAGGTCCGGGATCTGCGGCTGGGCGGCCAGCGTCAGCGTGGCGCCAAGAAACAGCGCGAGCGCGCAGGGTAACAAGGAGGCGGGTTTCATGAAATGGAGCTGATGATCGGTCACCTGCGGCGGAGTGGTCGCGTTGAATCCTGGCGTGCAGCGAAAGATCGATCCGCTCGCCCGGGGAGACGGCTTGCGGGCTACTGGTCCGCGAAGTTGCGGTCGCGATGACCGTTGCTGGCGGGCATGGCGACGGGACCGCCTTTGCGGACAGGCGACGGCGAAAATGCGGCGTTTGCTTTGACCAGCGCAGGCCTGACCTGCGGCGCCGGCTTCCGGGTGGCCGGTGAGGCCGAACGGGGACTTTCGGTCGCCTGGCCGACGAGCTTTTGCAGGTCGCTGACCGTGTGCCTGAGCGTCCCGGCCTGGGCGTTGAGTTCCTGCGCGGCGGCGGCGCTTTCCTCGGCGGCGCCGGCGTTGGATTGGACGACCTTGTCCATCTGGCTGACGGCGGAGTTGATCTGCTGGACGCCTTCGTTCTGCTCGCGGCTGGCCGTGGTCACCTCGCCGATGAGCGCATCGACCTGGCGGACCTTCTCCACGATCTCGCCAAGACTGGTCGCCACCTTGCCGCTGATCTGGACACCCTGCGCGGCCTTGCCGATGGCGTCCTCGATCTTGACGGCCGTTTCCTTGGCTGCGGTGGCGGAGCGCTGCGCGAGGCTGCGCACTTCCTCGGCGACGACCGCGAAGCCGGCGCCGGCCTCGCCGGCACGGGCGGCCTCGACCGCGGCGTTCAACGCGAGGATGTTCGTCTGAAAGGCGATCTCGTCGATCGTCTTGATGATCTTCGCGATGTCGTCGCTCGAAGTCTTGATGTCCTTCATCGCGGAATCCATCGCCTGCATGTCGCTGGCTCCGGTATCGGCCGCCGCACGGGCCTGGCGCGTCAGTTCGTTGGCCCGGCCGGTGTTCTCGGCGTTCCGTTTCGTCATGGAGGACATTTCCTCGAGCGACGAACTCGTTTCCTCCAGGCTGGCCGCCTGCTCGCTCGAGCCTTCCGCGAGCGCCTGGCTGGCGCTTGAGACCTGGCCGGCGGCGGCCGCAACCTGGCCCGATGCTTCGCCCAGGTTGCCGGCGATTCCCCGAAGCTGGCGGATCGTGATCTGGCGGAAGCGCCAGCCGAAAATGACGAGCAGCGCGACAAGTCCCGTGCCGATGATGCCGGCCCCGAGCAGAATCCGGTTGAGCTGGGCCTGACCGGCCGCGGCATCGGCGCTCACCGCGGCCTCGACCTGGGCGCTGTGCTCGCGCATGACCAGCAACAGGGCGTCAAAACGCGTGGGCACGTCGGTCATCATCAATTCAAAGGCGGCGCTGTTGTCGCCCACGAGAAACCGGTCGATCACCTGCTGGTCGGCCGCGGCGAGCGCGGTCATCTTTTCCCCCACCACCGCCGGGAGGTCGGCCGTGGCCTTGATCAACTGCCGGGCCGCGGTCAGGCGGGCGTTGAAGCGTTCGACGCTTTTCTCGATCTCATCGGGATCCTTGAGGCGCACGCATTCCTGCAAGGCGGCCTGGGCGTCCACAATCGTCTCGAACAGGCGGTAGGCGGTGTTTTTGGCCGCGACCACCCGCACCGCGCGGGCGGCATCGTCGATCTGGACCTTGCGCAGCAGGCCATACATGCCTGCGCCGATGATCACGGCGATGGCCACCGCGGTGGCCAGAAAACCCGACAATTTGAAACCAAGCGTGGATGTGTTCATGAAGATCTTTCGCCTCCGGTCTGCGGACAACCGCTTCAGAGTTTTCCGAGGCTGAGACCGACCACGAGCGCACCGACGGGCCGTCCGTTCTCGAGGACGGGCACCGCGACCTGCAACTGCTGCAGGCCGGACGATTCATCGACGGCGGCGGTGCCCTGCCAGACTTTTCCGGTCATGGGCACGTCATGCTTGGGTGAACCGGCGTGACACCAGCTGCTGGGCTTCGCGAGGAATGCCACCTTGAAACCCTTGGCGTCGGAAACAAAGGCCTCGGCGGTCCATGCGCTCTTCCTGGCCTTGAGCGCGACGCCGGCCTCGTTCTTGCTAAAGCTGCGCACGAGGGGATCGAGCAGGCTGAGGGTCTTCCATTTGTCCTGGGTCATGCCCGCCTGATCGGCCGGCATCTGCGCATTGTGCGCGACGACGGCGGCCACGATCGCGGGATCGGCGGCCCAGGCCTTGATCTCGGCGATCTTGCCGTCGATCTTGGCCTGCTCGGCGGCATCGGACTCGGCGGCGCGCAGGCCGGTCGCGCAGGCGGCGCCCAGGAGCAGAAGGGACAGGAGGGTGAAGCGGGAGGTGATTTTCATAAAGGAGGGTCGGAAAGGTCAGGCCGTGACGGGACGGGAGGAGACTTCGCCCACGGCCTGCGCGACCGCCTGCATCTGCTCGGGGGCGACGACGCGGTCGATGTCCAGGAGAGTCTTCACCTGCCCCTTCACCTTGGCCATGCCGAGGAGGTAGCTGGTGTCGATCTTCGTGCCGAAGTCCGGCGTCGGCTCGATCTCCGCGCCCGTGAGATTCGCCACTTCCTCGACGGCGTCGACGATGAGGCCCATATGCACGGTCCGTTCCTCGGACAACCGCACTTGCACCACGACGATGCAGGTGCGCTCCGTGAACTCGGCCTTCAGGCCGAACTTCACGCGCAGGTCCACGACCGGGATGACCCGACCGCGCAAGTTGATCACGCCCTTCACGAAGTCGGGCATCTGGGGCACGGTCGTGATCTTTTGCAGGCGGATGATCTCACGGACCTTGAGGACGGCGATGCCGTAGGACTCGTGGTCGAGGACGACGGTCAGGTATTTGCCGGCGGAAGCGTGGGCGGTGGTGGCGATGGGGGTGCTCATGGTTTTCAGGTGTTCTTGAAAAATTCGTCAGCCCGGCTGGCGCCGTTCGTGACCAGTTGGGGGGCGGACGCCGGGACCGCCCTGCTCCCGTTGGATTTGACGGCGGGGTGCGGGATCTGCCGGGAAGGCACACGGTGAACGTCATGCCGCGCCGCGGGCGGAGCGACGGGAGCGCCCGCCTGGGCGGTCTCGTTGCCGACGAGCAGGTGCAGATCCTGCACGGCTTCGTTCAAGTGAACGGCCTGGGAATTGAGCTGCTCGGCGGCCGCGGCCGTTTCCTCGGCGTTGGCGGCGTTGGCCTGGGTGACCTTGTCCATCTGGCTGATGGCGGTGTTGACCTGCCCGATGCCCTGGTTCTGCTCCTGCGAAGCCGAGGCGATCTCGGCCACGAGGGTGTCGACCTGGCGGGCCTTGACGACGATTTCCCCGAGCGATCGGGCGACCTTGCCCGAGATCAGCACGCCGTGCTCGCTCTTCTGGATCGCCTCCTCGATCTTGCCGGCGGTCTCCTTGGCGGACTGCGCGGAACGCTGGGCGAGATTGCGCACCTCCTCGGCGACGACCGCGAAGCCCATGCCGGCTTCGCCCGCGCGGGCGGCCTCGACCGCGGCGTTGAGGGCGAGGATGTTGGTCTGGAAGGCGATCTCGTCGATCGTCTTGATGATTTTGGAAATGCCGTCCGAGGAGGCCTTGATCGCGTCCATCGCCTGCTTCATCTCCTCCATGTCGGCCGCCCCGGTGTCGGCGGCGGCGCGGGTCTGGTTGGAAAGCTCCTTGGCCGTCCGCGCGCTCTCGGCGTTGCGCTTGGTCATCGAGGACATCTCCTCGAGCGAGGCGCCGGTTTCCTCGAGCGAGGCGGCCTGTTCGCTGGCCCCCTCGGCCAGCGACTGGCTGGAGCTGGTCAGCACGAGGGCGTTCTTCTTCACGATGTCCGAGGCATCCTCGAGCGCCTTGCTGGTCACGTGCATGCGGCGCAGCACGCTGCGTGCGCCGGCCAGCGCGATGCCCATGAAGAGAACGGTGCCGAGCACAAGTCCGCCCGAGGTCAGCGTGCTGATGCGGCTCGACTTCACGATCAAAGCCTGGGTGGCCTTGCCGGCGCCCTGGGACACGTCGAAGAAATGTTCGCTCAAGGCGCGCAATTGCGTCTCCACCTGCTGCTGGCAGGTCGCCACCTCCTTGTCGAGGGTGGCCATGGCTTTCTCGAAATCACCCGCTTTCAACTGTTCCTGGAGCGTGGCGGCGGCCGTGCGGTAGGCTTCCACCGCAGAGGCGAAGCCGGCGAGATGGGTCTGCCCGGCCGTCCCGGTGTCCACCGTCTTGAGTTCGGCGACATGGAGGGCGATCTTGTCCGATTGCGCCTGGAAGGCGGCTTTCTGCGCGTTCTGCGCCGCCTCATCCTTGCCGAGCGTGAGCTGCAGGATGATGCTGTTGAGCTTGAGCGTCGCGTCCTGCAGGCGGGCGAGCGTGACGAGGCTGGGCAGGTATCTGCCGGTGAGCGTCTCGGTCTGCCGCTGGCCCAGACGGGCATAGTGCCATGAAACCGCGGCCACGCCGCCGATGCCCAGGGTCACGAGGATGAAGCACGCCGTGATGAGGAAAATCGTGCGGCGGAGATTGGAAGAGGCTTGGAGGAATTTCATGGGAGGAGGGTGACCCCGGCGGGCGGCGCTCCGATGCAGGGCATGGGGTCGTCCGCCGGGAAGTTCACTTTTACTGGGCGAGGATCGTGAGCCCCTCGGCCTTACCCTTGTCGACGATGGCAACGGCGCCGGGGGTGGAGGCGGCCAGCTTGCTGGCCTCGTCCTCGGTCTCGACAATCTTGGGGGCGGAGCCGCCACCGGTCATGAACAGGCGGCGCCAGTGGTTTTGGAACTGGCTGGTGGACATGCCGACCTGGGCCTGGAGGAAGGCATCCTGGGCGGCGCCGGTTTTGGCAACGATGATGATGACGCGCGTGTCGCCGACGGTGACTTTCTTGCCGAGGAGCACGGCTTTGATGCTGTCGGCGTCGAGTGTCTGGCCTTTAAAGCCGGGATGGCCGGCGAGGGCAGGCTCGGCCTGGAGGACCGAGGCAAGGCTGAGCGCAAAAAGCAGAAGTGCCCGGCGGATAAAATTTGTGTTCATGGGAATGAAATAGCGAGATGATGGTGAGCAAGGGAGGGGCGGGAGCGCTCAGAAATAGATCGTCGCTTTGGCGGCGAAGAGGAACCAGGACTCGTCGCGATTGGCGAAAGGCTGGGGGCGGGCCGGGGTTTCGAAGATCTTGCCCGCGCCGTCCATGTAGTGCCCCTCGATCTTGAGGACCAGATGATCGGTGGGGTCGAAGCTCAGGCTCAGCGCTAAATCGTCCTGGCGCAGTTCCGGGAATACCGTGGTGCCCGAGTCGGCTGAGTAGCCCACATATTCGTTGGTTTCGATCGAATGGCTGTAATATGCGCCGGCGGCGATCTTCGGGGTGAGGCGCCGTGTAGCCGAGACATAGCCATAGGTGGTTGAGAAATTCAGTCCGCTCGCCGGCAGCGGAATCGGCGAGAAAGTAATGATGTAATCCCCTGTCTCCCGACCAATTTCAGCGGCAAAAACCCAATCACCGGTGGTGTATTCTGCGGAGACGAGATGGCGCTGGTAAGAGTCGGCCATTTTTAGTGCGGTTAACTGTCCACCAAGCTGCGGGACGAAGAGGCTGCGGCCATTAAAGAAATTCTCGAAGGCGCTGTAGGAATATCCCATGCGTAAACCGCTGACCGGGGTATTCCAGAAGAGGCTGCCACCGAGGACAGAGTCCATGCCGATACCGACACTGGTGGATGGCGTGCCGGTGCCGTTGTTGTTGAAAAAATCACTGGCGCCGGAATCGTCCGACATGGGAACGTCGCCGTAAAAGAGCTTGTAGTCGAGGGAACCGGCTTTCTGCAGCGTCACGTTGCCATAGATCATGCCGCCGTCGAAGGAGGCGTTGAAATCGCGCAGCCGCGCGTCGTAAACGGACTGGGGCATGAGCACCTGGGTGCGGATCATGTCGAGATCGAGGGCCTCGTTGTAAAGGCCGCGGGGCATCTTCACCCGGCCGACACGGACGCCGAACCACTGGGCGGCCTGATAATCGACGGTCGCCCAGTCGAGTTTGATCTTGTCCTCGCCGTAAACGCCAAGCTTCTGACCGAAGGCTTGGGCGCCGATCCGGAACTTGCCCTTGGCCCAGGAACCGTTGACCGCATATTCGCGGAAGTCGAAGGTGCCCTCGCTGGTTTCGCCCAGGTAATCGTTGTGCCCGGTATTGATCATGAAGCCTTGGCTGGCGAAGCCGCCGAACTGGATGTCTTGCCACGTGACGGCGGCCGGACTGGATAGAGTCGCGACGGCGAAGGCGAGGCAGGTGAACACCGGCAGGCGCCGCAGGGCGCGGCCGATGAAAGGGAACGAACAGAAGGTGATCATGTTTGTATCAGGTTGTTTTGTTTGAATTGTGGCCCAGGGCATCTACGCGGGAGCGGTTGCTTGTCGGTTCCACAGGATGCTTTCCCCCTCCAATCGGCGGAGGTTTGGGTTTCTTGAGGGGCGCTACCTAAAAAAAGGTGGTGTCACTCGCCGTCATTTCCCCGCGCCATGCAGATACCGGTTAACTTTCCCCCGACCGGTCCGATTGCAGGGGTTGCATCGCCCGCGCCGCCCATGCCCATC